>Ga0075676_125_pt1 | contig 5141 bp, 3 predicted proteins | sample RifGroA2_FD_68245 | JGI IMG/M metagenome (GOLD analysis project Ga0075676, IMG submission 68245) | Microgenomates (Daviesbacteria) bacterium GW2011_GWA2_38_24 | reverse complement strand
ACAGAGCGATATCTGACTAATCTGCTGATCGATGGGCGGGAGCAATAGTAGCATAAAAACGGGCAACCTCGTGAAAACATCATAGATTCATACTGGCTATATTTGCTTCTTTCAATTAGCTTGTGGTCTGGAAACGGTAATGAATCTAGATTTGTGACTACCTCACCGGCCTGGATTCTGGGAATTCTTTTGTTCCGAGTTAGTTTTACTAGCGAGTCGGAAAAAGTCTTCTCCGCTTCACCAGTGACGGCATAATCAAAAATCTTGGAAAAACGTTTGAGAAGGCCTGGATCAGCACTAACATGAGGTCCACCCAAAAAGATCTTAATCTGAGGAAAATTTGTTTTAACGAAAGTGGCGAGTTCGATCGCTCCTTGGAGTTGGGGGGTCATCGAGGTTAAGCCAAGAACGAATGGTCTTTTTCTTTTAATAATTTGACCTATGGCCTGAAGAGAATAGTCGGAAACAGCGACATCTATCACTTCTGCCTTTAATTCCTTTTTGTGATGAAAGTTGATATAAGAGGCAAGATAGAGTAAGCCTAGCGGTGGAACTGAGACATCAATGGCATGAGGATAACCCTGAGAAAAGTATAGGGGTGGGTTGATAAGTAAAACCTTGTTTCTCATTTTGGAGAGTAGGAGAATTTGATATCTCTAAGCTTTAGAGTGTAAATAGTATCTTTGTATTTGTCTACCATTGGGATGAGGATAGATGCTGGGGTGATTATAGTACCTAAACTAAAAAACCAAAATAGTGGTTCAAGTAGATTCAGTGGACGGAATTTAATCAAGTAATAAATTTCCCGAAGTAAATATCTAAAGCGAGCAAAATTCTTAATTTGGACTAAGCCGACGTAATTTCTGGCGATAAAATCGTTAATGAGATAGTTTCGAATAGGATGATATTTTTTTTCGTGTAGAACTGTTTTTGCTAATTGAACCCAACTAAGTAGTGGGGACTTGTCATAGATCGATGAAATGTGTCTGGCCTGACTATGGCCAATGCGGACGGCGAGGTTGTAGTCCTTGAGAAAAACAACCGGATGTTCTTTAAATATAGAGAGAAAAGGATAAATATGACAAGGGAAGATATCCTGATGAAAAGGTCTGTCGATAAATTTAGTTCGGAGGGCAAGGCCGGACAACTGATCTAAAGTGTCGATTACCCGTATTACCCTCTCCTTTTCATCAAAGATGGATACAACCTCATTCTTATTGGGGTTAAGTTGTTTTTTGGCCCTGACCGGGACGCAGACATTGCTGGAAAACCAAAAGTACGGTCTAGTAACGGCGCCGATGTTCGGAGAGATTTTGAAAGCGTTGTAAGTGTTTTGAAGTGCACCTTCTCCCAGAATATCATCTTGGCCCATAAGGTAGAGTATGTCTCCACGACACTTTTGACGTCCGATCTCCATATTACCTGGATAGCCTAAGTTGTGATCGTTTTGATAGATTACGATACGTTTATCCTGTATTTTCTTGACAACAGAGACGGTCTTATCAGTGGAACGGTCATCGCTAATAATAACCTCGAAATTTGAATAGCTCTGACTGAGAATACTTTTGAGGGTCTCTTCGACTATGTCTTCGGCATTATAGGTAGTAATTAGGATACTAAATTTAAGATTGGGTTTGTTGGTGGTCATAAGTAATGTTAAAGTATATTACAATTACAAAGTTTTTTGGACCGATAAAATGAAGGTGAAGTTTTTTGCGATAGTCTGTTTCTTGGTTTTGTTCCTGTTATCTTTCAGATTTTTTTTATTTAGAGAGGGGAGTTTTGGCCACAACTGGGATTGGTCGTTCCCTAATCCGAAAATCTTATACAGTAATTTTAATCTACTCTCTTTTTACACTTGGAAAGATTTTAATCTAGGCTGGGTGAATGATCTGGTAATATCTCATTTGTTGCAAAATTGGCTCTTTGGTTTGATTGGATCAATGATAGGAGCCAAATGGTTGGTTTTTCTTTTGTTTTTCTTTATTTTTTCAGTTTCTTATTATGGGTTTAAACGATTGCTGGATTTTTTGACTATAAGTAGTCATCTAAACTATATTCCTGCATTTTTATATGCCTTTTCGCCTTTTTTATTCAACGATATTATAGGTGGCTCCTGGGTGATGTGGCTTTCTTTCTCTTTGGCTCCTAGTTATTTCAGATTTCTTGTTAGTTACTACAGGTGGTCTCGGGTTAGAGATTTGATTTGTTTCATTTTGATTTCAATATCAGTTGTGGTCTCAATGCAAAATTTCGTTATGGTCAACACTTTAGTTTTGCTCTATCTTTTTTTTGAAGTAGTACAAGGTCAGCAAAAATTTAGGAGTCTTATTAAAAAAACTTTCTTTTTGATTTTGTTGCTCGGTTTCATAAACGCCTACTGGATTCTACCCTTTAGCTCAACTTTTATTAATTTCAGCCGATCAGTTATTTTTGTTAATAATGGGGCAGGAGAGTTTGCCTCTATCGTCAACTCACAACAGAATATCTGGAACATTCTGAGCCTGACGGGGTACCTTGATAGAAATATGTATTTATATTCTGTGCCAGCTCAATCGTATCGGGTACTACTCTATGGTACAACAGTTGTTTTTTGGTCAGCCATCCTTATCTATTTCATCAGAGATAACAATAAATACCGTTGATGAAGATTTTTCGTAGTCCACAACATTTGATGCTAATCCCAACGTTCATTTTGCCTATTTTGGGGGCGCTTTCTTTGCAGTATTTTTATGCCAAACACAAAAGAACTACTATTTCGATTTCTGTGGCCATTCTTATTGTTTGGTTAAGTGGTTGGTGGTACAGCGGTGACCTAGGTATGGCCTCCCTGGCAAAGCAGGGTCGCGACCATATCGATTTTTACCAGTTGCCGCCTGAATTAACCAGGTACTATGAACAAACCCAGTCTGACAAACTAAACTACCGATCGTTATTTTTACCACCAGCCTTTTCGCCCTCTTTTCTGGAAACTAAATACCAAAAAAACGCCCAGGGAGCCCAACCAGAATACGCATATTTAACAAAGCCAACCTTTGTGTCTGAAGCGAATCCATTGGCACGCCTACTGGAAGACTCAATTTGTGACAAAGACAATTTCAATTATCTAAATTATTTATCGCTCTTTTCGGTGAGAAATATTGTCGTTAGAACTGACATTCGTTCGAATTTTACCAGGGGGATTAATTGTAAAGGCGGGGAGAATATCGAAAACATTTTAGATGTTAACCCAAACTTGGTAAAGTTCGCAATTGGGGAGTATCTAAGTGCATATCAGATTAAAGATGCTTTCTTTTTGCCATTTGTTTACATACCCAACAATATTATCGCCACCAATGAGTCGGTTCAAAAGCTCGGGGAACTAGTCTCTGATGCTGACTATCAAATCGGTACCGCATTCTTTTTTACCAAACAAAACAGTGGATTTACGACTGAAGATCTCGGTGTAGCGAAGAACGACAAACTTGTTTTGGAATATACCAAGATTGATCCTACAAAATACCGTGTTCAAATTCGCAATGTCAAGGAGAAATTCCCACTAATTCTCTCTCAGAATTTTAATAGTGGTTGGAAGCTTTATATGACTAATAACAAACCACTCGACAATTCGATATCAGTTAGAAGTTCTTCGGGGACGGTTCAGAACGACGATTTGCCCCGCGGGAGCTTGTATGAGACTTGGTCTATAAAACCACTTGATGAAAAAAATCATTTCATGGTTAACGGCTACGCGAATGGCTGGCTGATTGATCCGGGAACGACTTGTGATAATAAAATCAATTGTGATTTCGAGATAATTATCGAACTACGTTCTCAAAAGATGTTTTACATCGGCCTTGTTGTTTCGGTGGCGACGTCGATATTGTTACTCATTTATTGGCTGATTACAGTTATTAGAAAATGAAAAAACTTTTTGTTTTTGTACTATTTCTGACATGGCTTTTATTAATGGTTGTTTATATTCGTGCTGGAGAGACTCCATTTTTGAGCACCATTTTGATTCGTTTTGAGGGAATCTTAAATGCAGACAGAAGTGGTTTTAACTTTCGTCTAAGAGAGGATGGAAAAGAGGGCTGGTACCATTCGGCCCATTACGATGTACCAATAACTGGATTTAGTCCCGGCGGTTACTTCGCTTTTGACTTTCCAAAAATCACTGATTCTGCACAAAGAAGCTATATATTCGAGGTCGAGACTGATATCAAATTGCCGGGTGTGGTAGCAGCTGTTAGTACTAATTACCCCGCCTTTATAACACGGTCATCCTTTACGATAAGCGAACTATTGTCGAATGGTAGATTACTGAGTAACTTTGCAACAGATAAGTTTACAACTATGCTTGGAGAGGACGAATTTTTAATGAACTTATTGATATTTTCATTACCACTTGTTTTCTATCTATTGTTTCTAATTTTTGGTTTTAATTATTTGTTTCCAACTATTTTTGTAGTTCTAGCTATTGCGATCGACGTTTTCTTTTTGCATAAAGTATACGATTTCCTCTGGATTGCGGTTATGTTTGCCTGGTTATTAACAGCTTTTAAGTTTGTTATAGACAGTAGGGTCTCAATTATTTTTTCATTATTTTTTCTTTGGATGACCTATTTATTCCAATTAATTGAAAGGAGGGAATTAACTAACAAAACTCAAGTATGGATATATGTTTTTTTGACTTTATTTGTTTTTCAGAAGATTTATGAGCTAAAGAGAAGGGTGGTTGTGAAAGTTCTAGTTCAAGATTATTTTAAGGGCCTAGTAATTTCTTTGTATAATGATCTGGTCTTTGTTTATTTGCTAACGAAAGGTCGTTATAGAGCAGCGGCAATATCGTTAGATTATCTATTGAGGGTTGGTGCAAGTTCACTGCTGACGGCTGAAAAGATTTCATTACCGCTTAATCATGCTTTTGCGATTGGTGTTACTTCGTTGCATACAACGGAGCAGATTCTGCAGAAGGTAGGATTGTGGTTGCAAATACTAATTGTTTCGATGATCAGATTAATACCCCTTCTGTTTCTCTGGTTAGTAGCATCGAAAGTAAAGGGATACTGGGCCGCCTATCAAAACTTCTACCCTTCTTTCCAGGACGATTTGTTCTTCAACCGCACTGGTGTTTACCTGACAGCGCTTTACATCTTGGC
>Ga0075676_120_pt1 | contig 5739 bp, 5 predicted proteins | sample RifGroA2_FD_68245 | JGI IMG/M metagenome (GOLD analysis project Ga0075676, IMG submission 68245) | Microgenomates (Daviesbacteria) bacterium GW2011_GWA2_38_24 | reverse complement strand
TTTATAACCTTCAACGATTCTATTAATAAGAAGTTTGGATAAATAATCAAGTGATTGATCCAGGCCTTCAATTCTTGTTCCTAAAACATCTACTTCTTTTTGAGTGTTTTTTATTTTCGTTTCCGTTTCTTTTATTTGTAATCCTGTAAGATAGGCTTTGTTATCCAGTAATTGTTTTTCTGATTCTAAATCATTGACTTTTTGTTCCCCTGTTTTTATTAATTGATCTAAACAATTAATTTTTTCAGCACCAGTTTTATTATCACACTCAGCAGAATATATATATTTCAGTGAAAAAACTGAAAGAAATATTATAAAGAATAGAATAGCTGTAGTTATTTTTTTGACCATGATCTAATTATACTTTAAGGTATTTATTGGTGGCAATGTATGAGGCGACTGTGGCGATGACAGCTCCGAAGATTGACGATGAAACAAAAATAATAGCAAAAAAAATATAATTTAATGGCCAAATAGTTAGTTGATAATTAAATACATTAACAGATAGAGAACTGATGCCTTTAAGATATGATTGTAAAAATGGATTGAAATAAAGAACCAGTAAAGAAAAAATTCCAAAAGATAAAAGAGAGGCAGTTATCCCTAAAAATAAACTTTCCATAATATAAGGTTTTCTGATATAAAAATTAGTCGCACCAATTAATTTTAAAAGAGTGATTTCATTCTCTTTAAGGGCGATTTTAAAAAGAATGGTCGTTGTTAGAACAACGATTGACATAAGGATTAAGTAACTAAAAAAAATCAAAGCAGTCCTTCTTATCGTATTAGTCAAGATTAATAACTTGTCAACAATGTCTTTTTCATACTGGACTTCATCAATATCTCCTTGTTTTTTTAAGTATTCGGCGATTTCCGGTAAGTAAGCTGGTTTTTTTGCATATATTTCCAGTGATGGAGGCAGGATATCAGCCGAGACCATTTCCAGGAGTAGAGGGTTATCTTTGTTAAGTTGTTTATAGATATTAAAAGCTTCGTTTTTAGAAATATATTTTATATTTAATACCTTTCCGGAACTCATTAATTCATCACGAACTTTAAAAATTTGATTTTCCAGTGACTTATTTTGAAAATAGACAGTCACTTGGGGTTTTGTTTCAAGATAGCTTAAAGTACTATAAAGAAAAGTTAAAGAAACAAACAACATTAATGATAAAAAAAGAGTAAAGAATAAAATTAAAAAAGCCGATAGCGATTGATAAGGAGTTCTTCTAATAGACGTCAGGATTTGATTCATAATTCATATCCTCCTTTTCTTAAATTTTTAACAATCTTACCTTCCTTCAAAACTAAGACTCTTTTTTGAAACGAATTAACAATATCAGTATTGTGCGTGGCAATAACAATGGTTCTTTTTCCCTCGAGTTTTTTAAAGATTTTCATAATATCCCAGGAAGTTTTTGGGTCAAGATTACCAGTTGGTTCATCAGCTAAAATAATATTTCGGTCACCGATGACAGCCCGAGCGATAGCAACTCTCTGTAATTCCCCAGCCGATAACTGGAGAGGAAAAACTTTTTCTTTTTCATCAAGGCCGACTAACGAAAGGACTCGCTGTACTTCAGATTTTATTAATGAATAATCAGCCCCGATTACTTTAAGACTGACGGCAATGTTTTCAAAAACATTTTTATCAACAAGAACTTTAAAATCCTGAAAGATAATTCCAATTTTTCGGCGCAGATTGACTTTCTGAGAAAAATTCTTGTCAGTAATATCAAAATCATCAATAATAATTGATCCACTAGTGGGTTTAAGTTCTTGAGTAATCATTTTTAAAATACTACTTTTTCCTGCTCCAGAAGGCCCGACTAAAAAAATAAACTCATTATCATCGGTCTCAAAAGAAACTTCATTAAGAGCAGTATTACCTAGGGGGAATTTTTTAGTGACTTTGTCGAAAGTAATCATTGTTATTTTTGCATTTCAACCGATCCTACATCCATCAGCCAGCCGGCTTTCTCGGCTTGAAAAGTTTGACCCCAAACCTTGACTTTTTTACCAATATAGTTTGACAAATCAACGGTAGTTGAAGTTAGGTAAACGTTTTGAGATACACCACCGGGACGCTCCAGATGAAAGTTGCCTTCGCCATCAATGCCGCCTTCACGCAAAATACCTTCAACGCTATCTTTAAAGGTTTTTTTATCAACGACACCAGCTGATTGAGCGGTAGTTTTAGTGTTACTGTTGTTAGTAGTTTTTTTATTGAAACGGGAAAAACCAAAACTTAAAACAGCTCCAATAATAACAGCAACGGCTATCAAGGTAAAAAAAGTAATATAAGTCATACCTTCAACTTCTTTTGAATCCATTGTATGAATCAAATTATTATTTTCCATATGAGATTAGGATAGCAATTATTAAAAAAAATATCAAATCTTAAATATTAAAGGTTAAATAATTCTTAAACAGTTAAAAATTAAACGTTTTTATTGTTTATCAGTTTAATATTTAATATTTCTTTAACATTTAAGATTTAATCTTTAAGATTTACTTGCTTTGCTTAAGATATGCCTCCACAAATCCATCGAGTTCTCCGTCAAGCACCCTATCCGTCTGGGTTTCTTCATAATCAGTTCTTAAGTCCTTAATAAGTTTATAAGGGTGAAGAACATATGATCTTATTTGATGTCCCCATGAAGCCATGGTTTCAGTCTTGAAACCAGCCATAGTTTTTACTCTTTTTTCTTCTTCTATTTTCCAAAGTTTAGCTCGTAAGATTTTCATAGCATTTTCTCGGTTAGCTCCTTGATATCTTTCAGTTTGACAGGCAACAATAATACCAGAAGGTTTATGGATAAGGCGAACCGCTGTTGACACTTTGTTGACGTTTTGACCGCCATGTCCGCCAGAATGATAGAATTCCCATTCAATTTCATCATCGCGAATGTTAATTTCTTTATCTTCAATAATTGGTAAAACTTCAACTAAGGAAAAAGAGGTTTGCCGTAGTTTATCAGCGTTAAAAGGCGATTGACGCACCAAACGGTGAACCCCAGCTTCAGCTTTCAGATAACCATAGGCAAATTTTCCATAAACATTAATAATTGAACTTTTTATCCCGGCCTCTTCTCCGGTCACTCGGTCAAACTCCTCAAACCGCCAGTTTTTTCTTTCAAAGTAGCGAGTGTACATACGATAGAGCATACTTGACCAGTCCATCGCTTCCGTGCCGCCTTGGCCGGCATGGATAGAAAAGATGGCCCCGCTTTTGTCGTAAGGTCCGGACAGGAAAAGAAGAATCTCATATTTATTAATCAGTTTTTTTGCCTCTACAAACTGGTTTTCTTCCAACAAAAACTCTATCATTTCCAAATCCTCAATTTCTTTTTTCAAATCAGTGATTTTTTTCATTGTCTCACCGGCTTTTTTTGGTTCCTGCCAAAATAACGGTTTATAACTTTGTTCTTCCAGAGTTTTTAATTCAACTTTTTTTCCATTAAGATTGGCTTTGTTTAAAATCGATTGGTATTTGGCTTTTAGTTGTTCTATATTAATTTCCATCGTTCTTATTATATCATTTGAAGTCAGCGGCGAAGATTAAAACAAGATCCGATGCTTCTTTATCGTCTAAAATTGATATTTTTGGCGCAGAAACATAATCTTTTAAATCATTTTTTATCATTTCACCCAACTGTTTTTTATCTTTTTTTACCTGAATTTCGGTAATTTTGAAATCAAAATTATCGGCATTACCTGTGATGATTTCCGTATAACCTTTATTTTTGAGAATTTCTTTTATTTCCGTTGCTTTACCTTTAACACCGGAGCCATTGAGAATTTTTATTTTCACCTCTTCCTTTTTAAAGTTAGGAGTCGGAGTGGGTGTTGAAGGAACAACGGTTGGAGTAATGGTAACGATATTTTTTTTAGCCATAAAGTCGGGTAGTTTTAAATTAATTTTAAATTTGGAAATTAAGATAAAAAGTAAAAATGAAACAGCAAAAGAACTAATAAAGAGCATAGTTTCTTTTTTTGGCATTTTAATTTTTGGTAATGAAACTTTATTTTTATTCAAACTAATACCGTTTTTCAAAAGAGAAAAACTTTTGTTTTCCTCAGATAAAATAAAAGCACCGAAGCAGACATCATAAGATAAAATTGGGAAAGCCTTTCCATCTTTAGGAATGAGCATTTTTAAATATTCTTCATAAAAAGTTGGAACGATTCGCTTCAATGGATTAGTCCAGACACCGACTGATTTTGTAAAAGTATCTTGGCGGATATTATCTGATTTTTCTCCGGAGATAATAACCCGGTTAATCTTTTTTTTGTCAGTGGCAATTTCATCAATTTTTGCTTTGAGAACATCGGCAATTTTATCGGTTTCCAAATATTTAATTAATATTTTTTTGTCGGGAATAATCGAGTTGATTTTAAAATCAATCAAAGTCATTGCCTGTTTGAGACTAAGGAGAGTTTCTTGGTTGATACCAAAATAAGTGACGATTTTTTCCTGCTCCGATTCTTGAACAAAAAAGTCACTGGCCAAATCAGTATTATCAACCGGTAAAATTGAGCGGGCTTTGTCACTGATAAAAGAATTAAGAGCTGAGGCAGCAATATCAGAAGGAACGGTCGTACGAAAGAAACTAAAAAACTCTTGAGGAAGAACAAGACAAACCTGATTTTCATTGACAGATTTATTTGATGAAGAAACTACTTCTTTGACTGCCGATGCCAATAGATCAATATTGGTAACTTTTCCTTTATCAATTAAGTCAGATCCATAGGTTTTTTGCTGATATAGAGTTTCCTGTTGATTAAGAATGGTCTTTTTCAGATAAAGGAATTTAATCGTGTTGCGGTCTAGATAAAGATAGATCATAGGATAAATATAAAATATAAAAGATTAAATATCAACCCTATCATGATAAAATAGATTGAATGGAAAACCCAATTGAGGAAATAAAAAGAAAGATTGACATAGTCGAGTTTATAGGGAGCTTTATTACTTTAAAAAAGGCCGGCCGTAATTTTAAAACTACCTGTCCGTTTCATCAGGAAAAAAGTCCTTCTTTTGTTGTTTCTCCTGAGCGAGGTATTTGGCATTGTTTTGGTGCTTGTGGCGACGGCGGTGATGTAATTAAGTTTTTAATGAAATGGGAAAATATCACTTTTATTGAAGCTTTAAGGGAATTAGCCAAGAAAACCGGGGTCAAATTGACACTAAATAAAATTAGTTTTGAAGATAAGATCTGGCAGAAAAAAGAAAGATATCTTGGAATGAATCAGTTAGCGAGTGAATTTTTTCATTATATTCTAAATAAAACTGATTTTGGAAAAAAAGCCAGTCAATATTTAAAAAAAAGGCTTCTAAATCAATCAATTATTGATAAATTTGAACTTGGTTATTCGCCGTCTTCCTGGGATTCTTTAAAATTATTTTTAAAAAAAAAGAAATATGAAGAAGAAGAGATGATGGAAAACGGTTTATTAGTTAAGAGCGAAAGAGGTAGTTATTATGATCGGTTTCGCGGCCGCCTCATGTTTCCCTTAAAAGATAGCCGGAACAATGTTCTTGGTTTTTCCGGAAGAATTTTAGACGGAGATGAAAAAGAAGCAAAATATATTAATACACCAGAAACGCCAATCTATCATAAAAGAGAAACCCTTTTTGGGATTAATCTAGCCAAAGAGGAAATCAAGAACAAACAAAATGTTTTTATTGTTGAGGGTGAATTAGACGTAATCACTCCTTATCAGCATGGATTTTCC
>Ga0075676_122_pt1 | contig 7512 bp, 8 predicted proteins | sample RifGroA2_FD_68245 | JGI IMG/M metagenome (GOLD analysis project Ga0075676, IMG submission 68245) | Microgenomates (Daviesbacteria) bacterium GW2011_GWA2_38_24 | reverse complement strand
GCGTAAGTTTTGCTTTTTCAAATCTTTTAATTTTTTATATTCTCTTGTCGTGAGTCCTGTCCATGCTTTAGTAATTTCGTCAGTTAATATGGCAAATTCTAAACCCTCCTTTACTCCTCGTGTTTCCCATTCATCAGTCAAAGCTTTTCTGATTTCAATACTTTTTAACCTCTGATTGATCCATTCTCGGCTATAACCTTTTTGTAAATAAGTTTTCAAAGCACGATTAATTGCCAACTCTGGATCGGCGGCTTCCTCCAATCTTTCATAACCAACACGCGCTAGCCAAAGCTTAAACGGTTCAGCTTTAGGTGAAGGCACAGATTGAATAATGCGTAATAAAGTTTCTGTATCAGCTGTATCAGTTAAATAAAATTTACCATCGTCAGCTTCCAATTTCAGTCGCTGACATTTTGTCACCGACTCACTTCCTTCTTTTCTAAGCCGTTCTGCTAATTTATTCCAGTAATTTCTTGCTTTTTGGTAATCTGGCTGTTCTGTTAATGTTTGCACAACATCCACTACAGAAAAATACCAAAGCTCTTTTTCCTCATCCCAAACCCTCCTGATCTGTTTTCCCTCAAAAATCGCTATTTTTTTTGATTTTTTCTTTTTCATATTATTTTTTATCTTTTATTTTTTCTCCACCTTTTTCTCCAATATCTTGATACTCTCTAAATATACTTCTTCTACTGGTGAAAGGGTCTTGGCTTGATATTTACGATATTCTTCCGCCGCTTTTTCTGTCGCCTGTTTGTGGCTCACATTTCCCGCATCTTTAAGTATTCCTTTACCAAAATTATCAGCAAACTTATCTAGTTCGGCAACCCAATCAGCCATAGTCATTTTAGTATGTTCCTGTGCCTTTATTTCCGCTAGATCAAAAAAGGCGGATACCATTCTGTTTAGCCTAAATAGTTCGTCTTCGGTCAAATAGTTTTTTGCAATACCAACTTCTGAAAGCACTGGTAACACGCCAGCAAATGTTGTTAGCCCCATAAAATCTTTTTCTGCATCTGCGCGCGAGTGAATAATTTCGGCGGCAGTGTGTTGATTTGTCGCGTAATGCAATTTATTTTGCACCACTTTAAAAAATTCTATTGATGTATCACTCTTTGGATCATAATCAATACTTGTGGCATACAAATCAAGAACTTGACGATAAAGCGCCTTTTCACTGCTCCTAATATCACGAATGCGATTAAGAAGCTCCTTCCAATAATTGCCCCCACCAGTTTCTTTTAGCCGTTCATCATCTATAACAAACCCCTTAACTATATATTCACGAAGTCGCGCAGTAGCCCACTGACGAAAACGGGTAGCTACTTGCGATTTGACGCGATAGCCGACAGCTATGATGAGATCCAGGTTATAGTACTCAATATCCCGAGAAACCTTGCGATTTCCCTCTATTTGAACTGTTAAGTATTCCTTAACAGTTGCGTCCTTGGTCAATTCGCCCTCCTCAAAAATGTTCTTGATATGAATACTTATGTTTGCTTTCGTAGTACCAAAAAGTTCTGCCAGTTGCACTTGCGAAAGCCAAACAGTCTCGTCTTTCATTCGCGCCTCAATCTTGACCTCCCCGTCTTCGGTGTTGTAAATGATTATTTGATTGTTTTTATCTTGGTTGTTCATAAAATTATTTTTGCAACATTTCTCCCCTCAAAAATCGCTATCTTTTTTTCATTTTTCTTTTTCATGTTGTTTTTTGCTTAATTGGATATTACATAAAATTTTAGCGAGGGAATGGCCAGATTTTATTTTCAAAAAGAAATTGGATGAGGGCAAGTAAAATCCCAGCACTTGCAACAATCACGCCACCCCGAGTCAAACGATTTAACGCAGTAGCTAGTTTTGTAGATGATTCATCCGCTTTCTTTAAATTTTCATTCAATTGAACGAAAGATTTATTTAATTGATCGGCACTTTTGTGTAGCTCTTCAACCTTATCAGTGAGATATCCCAATTGAGCCGATGTTGCAGATCTTAAGTTCGCAATAGCAACAACTAATCTGTGGATGGCTTTATTGATCCCCGATCCAATTGTGCCTCCGTCAGAATTTATTGCATCCCAACCCTCTAATTCTGGGAAAATATTATTTGCCATAGTTATTTTGTTTATTCTTCTTATGCTTAATAAATATTCTCTTAAATTTATTCTCTCCATTTATAACACAATGCGGATTTTTGCCGTCCCAAATTCCGCCAGAAAAACCTTTGCCGTTATCTTCTGCCATTCCAATAATCTCAAACTGGTCAGGATTATATTTATCCAAAAAACTGATCGGTACACCCATTATGCCATCATAATCGCTTGGTATAGCATCAGTAAATGAAACTTCTATAGCAGAATAATTGTCATATTTATCATACGACTTTTTGCCTTTTATTTCTTTGTGTTTGCTGTATTTCAAATTTTCTTTCATTGTCATAAGTGGCAAAGGCTGATGGCGGCGCCCATGGTCTAAGTTAGTAAACCAACAAACATTTCTAAATTTTACTAAACCGGTTTCTGGCATATAAACCCCTTCGCCATATTCTTTAGCCAAGGGAGTGGAAAAATAAGCATTGCCAGCGTGAAAGCCATTACCAAGCCACATTGATAATAAATTTGTTAGCGGTTACCTTAGTGCGACCTTTTGATTTTGTGAGAGTTTTATCATCGCCAAATAACGCCAATTGCGTGTTGACGACAGGCGAGGGTTTATAGCTCGTAGTGATAAGTTGTTTCAATCCAAGCTTATTGAAATTGAGCACGAAATAGCGAAAAAAATTGCTCTCAAACGGATCGTCGCAGTTACAATATACTACCTTGTCGCGAAATACATTGACGTCGCAATCCAAATACGCCGAAATCTCTTTTTGAATATCGCCGAACTGGGTATAAAACTCGTCATTCTTTGCCCTTTTTGCGTTTGTAAGATTTTTGTTTGCCATAAATTATTTCAAAAGTGCTTTATTAAGAATATCTGCTTCATTTGCATATGTCACAGTAGCGTCTTTTTGTGAAAGTTTTTGCGGAAGTATGATATTTTCTTTTATTGAATCCGTATGTATTCTGTAGTTTATTTTTGTGAGCGTGCGCTTTGCATCCCAACCAAGAACAAGCCTTTCTGTTTCTTCAACTTTCAATCGTTGAAATTCCTTGATCAAATACAATTTGAACTCTGGAGATATCCAAGTGGCAAATTCAAAGGCAATATCTTTGTGAGCAAAAGTCCCACCCCCATTACCTGACCTCGAAATGACTCCAATGGCACCTGTTTTTTCGATCCACAACTGAGGAGACAGTGTAAAGCTATTAGCACCCGCAACTTTTTTAAAGGAGTCGAATTCGACCCCTTTAAAATTCGGGTTATTTATGCGCTCCCAAATACCCAAAAACTCTATAGTGGAGTAATTCCTCATCCAATTTTTAACAACATCTTTTGGTTCCAAAGGATTTTTATAACGGGCCATATCCGTAAGCGATATGTAATCACCCTCGTTCTGCTGAAAGGTATATATTTGTAACCCTTGTGTAGTTATATTTCTCATATTTTTACATTATCATAATTCACCTTTAAACGCTTTTCAAAACAGATTTCTTAAGCTCCTTCAAATCCGCCAGTTTTTGCTTGATAAATTATAATATTTTTTCCATACCTACTGGAAATACCCAACACTCCGGCGATTTTTTCCAAATTGGCGAAAAAACGAATTCTGAAACTTGGCTGTGTCTCCTGAACAAAATCCGAACTTTTTACCAAAACAATCCGAGCGAGGACTAATCTGCGCGCCTCGTCCGATCCCTGCGGTCGCGGGAGCCAAAACCAAAAATGTTCCTTACCTTTCTTCTTTTCCTCGGCGGGGGGGGTGGGGGGAGCCGACAAAAAATGGAAAGGAAATTTTTGGTTTTGCTTCGCCGTTTCAGACTACAAAATGAACATTTGCATTATAGCATTTGTGGTTCTTGGGAGTTGTTCATTTCTTCGTCCTCACGGCGAGACGAGGCGCTTCCTCTCCGCGTTTTGTGGTAGTTCGTTTGTCCTCTCACACTTTGCAAACACCTCGCGATGCCTGCTCGGTGCTTGCTTCGTGTTCGCTCTGTGGCTTCGGCGGGGTTCGTAATTCTAAAAAATGGCAGCTCATATTGCACTTACCCCAACCCTCCTGTGCATGCAAGCATGACTTCATTAATTAGATTGTGTATTAATGTTGCCTTCTTTATATTCATCCGAAAGTATACGAAGGGTGTCCATATCTAAAATATATGGCTCTCCGTTTATTTCTAAGGACACCGTTTTTTTTCCATTTTCATCGATATGAACTTCTATATCCAGACTCTCGAGATAGTCTATGCTCTGCTTTTCCCGCATTATTTCTTCCCCAGATACGGTACTACCGTCCTCGTTTTGTTTTTTGACCGCATATCTTATTATCGCCGCAAGCATAAATTCGTGAGTAACGTCTAACAGGTCAACATCGGAACCGCTTTTTAGGTGTTCAGACATATCTATTTGACGAACAAGAAGATGGGCGACTGCACGTGCCACATTCTTTGGTGAATTTGTGGTTTCATCTATAAAATCATCATCGTGACTAAGCCATTCCTGCATGTTTTGATGTTCTGCCTCTCTGATTCTTTGTTCCCGGTTATTTTCGGGAGCAGTATGTGCGTCGGCAAGTCTTTTTAATATGGTTTCTTTGAAAAAACGAGGCGGTTGATCTGTCCCAGGTGCACGCAGAAGCGTATCAGACAAAGCACTACGATTCCTTTGATTAAATTTATTGTAAATCTCGGCACCTTGTTGTACAGCTTGTGCCGTTTCTACAACGCGAGGAACACGACTTGTATATGCTTTTACATTTTTCATAACGCCCATTTCAGCACCGCGCTCCTGTGCCTCGCGTGCTCCAGTTTCAGACAAATTTCCATCCGGTCTCTTTTTTCCGTGTCGCATTAAATGTATAGTTAAATCAATGTTACGACCTTTCTCAATATTTTTTGGTTTTTCAAAATTCATAATCTATTTTACGTTATTGATAGTTATATACCCATCATCAGCGTCTATTGAAATTAGAACATCTTTCTGAATTAAACGCGTTACGTTTTTAACCGCGACTACTATTGGCACACCCAACTCTCTGCCAGATATGGCAATGTGTGACGTTAGACCGCCTTCCTCTGTCACAACTCCACAAATATTTTTACCTTTTAACTTGTGTATATCTTCCAACTCCAAAACTTTTGCCACAAGAATACATCCTTGTGGCACGTCATTCAGATCGTCTTTATTTTCAAGAATATACGCAGGTGCTTTACATGAGCCAGAACCAATACCGCTTCCGTGCATTAGATTTTTTGGTTTATCTCCAATATTTTTTTCTTTTTCCAAGAGCGACACTGTTTGAATAATTTCTTTACCAGTGTATATGGAATACGGTATTTCGTTTTCAAAATCCCAAATCATCAAATACCCATTTTCTCTCAAGTTAATATCATTTTTGTTAAAGACTTTTTCTTTCGTCAAAGATTGTATAACTTCCATATCCGAATGATAGCGTATATCTTTTTTCAATTTCTTTTTAGTTTGTCCCAAAAATGTTGCAAAAACTTTCTCAAGTTGCATTTGTACATATTGTGTTTTGTCTCGCCAGTTAATCAATACTTCTTTATTTTTTATCAGAATATCTTTCTCGTTAAATTCCAGTGATCTTTCAAATCCAAGTGGCAAAACTTGCATTGGAAAAAAGTTTAAAAATAATTCACGCCAAGTCATGTAAAACGTTTTGAGTTGCTGTTGAGAAATATTTTCATTTGAGATTAGTATTTTAAGCCCCTCTATTTTTCGAATAATTTTTCCAGCTATTTTTATAGAAATATCAGCTAAGTTGTGCAAAAAGAGTTTATCGTTTTTTATCAACGCTATTGAGCAATCCCCAGCTTTTTTTATCGACTCTTTGGTTCTATACATGTCTACACTCAATCCCTTGCCAACTATTACTGCCTGATCAGATAAAAGCTTCCCAAATTCACGAAGCACATTCACTTCTGTATATTTATGCCTATAACTTTCAATAATCAAGGACATTTCTAGTAGTGTAATTTCTCTATTCGCAACATAAATATATTGTTTTGTGTCTATTAATGCGCGAGACGATACTGGGCTTGTTCTAGTCAATGTTGTTATGGGCCTGCTTTGTGTAATGAAAAATTTACCATTAGCAAAAGCCCACTCAATATCTTGTGGCGCATTGTAGTGACTCTCAATCTTTTTAATAATCCCCGCGAGTTTCAAAATAGCTTTTTCATTCAAAACTTGCTCCGTGCCTTTGTCGTCAAGATCTCTCCACTCATTGCCGCCACCATCTTTTTTGTAGAGTGCTTTTGTCTGTTCATGGATATTTATATCAATGATTTTGTTATCTTTTTTCGATACAACATACGAGTCAGGTGTGATTGTTCCAGACACAATCGTTTCACCAAGTCCAAAGATAGCTTCAATAATCATTTGGTTTTTATCTTGCGTAACTGGATGAACGGAAAAGGCGATACCTGCTTTTTCACTCTCAATCATTTCTTGTACCACAACAGCGACAGAAATATTACTTTCTTTTAGTTTTTTTTCAAATCGATAAAAGATTGCGCGCGGGGTGAAAAGAGAAGCCCAACATTTTTTTACATTTTCAAGCAACGCTTCTTCTTTGGTATTAAGATACGTTTCAAGTTGTCCCGCCCATGCTGCAGAGTTAGAGTCTTCCTCTGTCGCTGAAGATCGAACGGCGACATATTTCGCACCGAGCGAAGAAAAATCTTTTGAGATTATTTCTGCAATCTCTTTCGGCATGTTCGCCCGTAAAATCATCTGCTGAATCCGCTCACTTGCACGCTCAATCGTGTGCATTTTATCTTGATCAACTTTGTCGAGCTGTGCGAGAACCTCTTGTCGCAAATCTGTATCGTCAAGAAATTTGTCGAAAGCGTCAGTGAGTACAACAAAACCGTTTGGCACAAGAATCTTCGCTTGCAGAAGTTCGCCGAGCGATGCACCCTTGCCGCCTGCAATGGCAACATCTTTTTTTGATAGTTTTGATAATGATTTTGTGTAAGTCATAATTATTTTTGTATTAAATCATCCACACAAACACCAAGTGCTTTGGCAATTTTTGAAAGTGTATCAATGGTTGGATTTTGACTACCACCCGATTCGATTTTGATAATTGTATTATAAGTAACATCTGTCATTTTGGAGAGACGATCTTGAGAAATACCGAGTTTTTGTCGGTATTTCTTGATGTTATTGGCTATTGTTGATTTTTTGCTTGCAGACATTGTAATATATTACTATAATTAGAGTAATAGTTATGGATGATTACCTAACTTATTACAATGATAGCAAAAAATAGTCATAAGGTAAATATGGTACCGGCAAAGCGTCGGGAATTTTAGCTTGGCACCCCGATAGATTAGCGAGAAATAGTATTGACGGTGGAAAGATAATCTATCTGTGCGATCTTGGCAAAATT
>Ga0075676_113_pt1 | contig 23511 bp, 22 predicted proteins | sample RifGroA2_FD_68245 | JGI IMG/M metagenome (GOLD analysis project Ga0075676, IMG submission 68245) | Microgenomates (Daviesbacteria) bacterium GW2011_GWA2_38_24 | reverse complement strand
TCATAGGTAATTTAGCTGCATAATACCTGATGAAGATACTTATCCAAAAGGTGACGGTTCTAATGTAAATGGGGTGACGTTTTAAAAGTAGTCTAAGAAAAAGATTCTAATACTTGGATTTGCTTAGTGTGGTAAAATACAATCCTACCCGACTACATGAACACGACTTTAGTAAAAGTAGTTGTCGCAGCATTAATAAGTGTTTTTCTTTACAATATTTTTCTTTTTGGAGTCCAGCTTGGTGTTGGTACCGGCCTGTTATTTTTAGGCTTAAATATTTACTTTTTTGTCGCCCGCGAAAAGAAGAATGAAAATTTGAGTTTGGCAATATCTGCGTCTGCAGCCAGTATTGTATTTGCCTTTCTCTTTGCATTCAGGGATAACGACGTTGTTCAAGTAGTGAATTTTTTAGCAGCGGTATTTTTTTCATTGACAGCGCTTTATTTATACAAGTTTACAGGCAGTTTTTCTTTTCAGGTCCCTCGTTTTATCTTGCTTCCGATACTTATTCTCAAGGATTTTGTAGTAAGCCTTTATAACTTAGCCAAACCCGATACTTGGAGCTCTTCTAAACAAATTGATAAAAACATTACGACTTCTTTGTTTCGGGGAATTGCAATCGCCAGTGCACTTTTTTTAATTCTATTTTTCCTATTGTCTCAAGCTGATCCTATTTTTAATAAATTAAGCCAAAACTTTTTTGCCAGTATTAGAGAAAGAACAATAACTTCCGTAGTTATTTTTGTAGCTTTAACCGGATTTGGGTTAATTAAAATTTTGGAAAAGGCAACTGAAACTAAACTAAAAAATGAACTTTCAGTTGGTAAATTGCATGAGCTTAGTATTATTACCGGAAGCATTTCAGCACTTTTTTTAGTTTTTATTATTGTCCAGTTTCGCTATCTTTTTTCGGCAGTAAACGAAAGAGACCTGCACCAGCTGGGAATTAACAGCCTAACTTATTCTGAATATGTCCGGAAAGGCTTTTTTGAACTGATTATTGTTGCTGCTCTTTCCAGTGGAATAGTCATTTACGCGCTTAAATTCCTGCATCGTTTTAAGGACAACCAAAAACGTTTAATTCAGATTTTCTCCGGATTCTTAACAATTGAAACAGGCTTGCTTTTGCTCTCTGCAGTCAAAAGAGTTGCTTTGTATGCCGACGCTCATGGTTTAACCAGAGCTAGGATTTTTGGATTTGTATTTTTACTTTGGCTCTCGGTAATGCTTTCTATTTTCCTTTTTAGAATCTTTAAGGAAACGGGCAAAAAGAACTTTTTTTATATCTCGCTTTTATCAACTTTAATCACACTTTTATTTATAAATATATTAAACATTGATGGGTTAGTTGCTACAAAATATAAACCAACTGTCAACAATGAAGTTGATTATTTTTATCTTACCGGGCTTTCTTCTGATGCTGTTGATGTATGGAAAGAAGCGTTGGTCGAGAGTGAGAAAACATTAGTTCAGCTTGAAACTGTAAAAAGTTTAAATTCGGAAGACAATAGAAAACTTTACTGGACAAGATTAACCCTGGATCAGATTCGTTTTGATGTTGAGTATTTGGTAGAAAAATATAGTATTCAAAGAAAATGGCAGTCATATAATTTAAGTGAATATTTAGCTTATCAAAAAATCAGTGAAGATGCTGGATTTCTTGAAAAAGTGAAGGATTTGCTAACAAGAGCTAATGTTTTGGAAAGTCGGGTAAGCGATGAAGTGCGTTTTAGCACTCAATTGGATCGCTCTGTCAACCCTCCATTAGTTCGGTAATCTTTAAGAATTAGTGAGTTTGTACCCGCGGGTTTTGATGGTTTGGATTTCAAAATGGCTTTTTTGTTTTTTAAGTTTATTCCTGACTCTGGAAACAAGGCGGTCAACAGCCCAATCCGTTACGCCTAAATCTTCTTCTTCCGGCCAGACAGATTCAATAATACTGTCTCTTTCGCAGACCTGGCCGATGTTTGTTTTTAAAAATTCAAACAACAAGTTTTCTTTGTGGGTGAAGTCTACAATTCCATTAGTTTGAGTATTTTGGTGGGATTTCAGGAAGTTTTCAAAAAGAGGGCTAAATATTTTTGTTTGGTTTCTGTCTTCAAAGACAAACCCTGCTTCCCAAAGATATTTTGCTTTGTCTTTTTCTTCTTCACTTAACTTTTCAGCATTTAAAATCCTGACTAATACTTCCTGCTCGTCTTTGTTTAGGGTTTCCCAGAGTTCTTCTGACTGCAAAATAATGCCTTCGTCTTGAGTAAGAATTTCAAAAAGCTCGTCTGGAGAACTGATTTTGGAGCCTTTTTCGCTTAAGATGATTAATGCAAGTTCCAAATATCTGACATACCCGTCAACCAGTTCAAACAAGGCTTTTTCCAAATCCGGAGAAATTTCCAGGTTATACCGTTTTTTGTCTTCCTCAAAAATGATTTTAGTATCTGTTTTTTCTGCCGGCGGTAAATACATGTTATGGGCAAAAGCAGCAACGGATGATTTTTTAAACACGGCAGGAGAGAGCTCGTCCAAACTTCTAAAACTGGTAAAAACAAACGAGGTCTGGTTGTGGAGCGATTCCCCGATGCCTCTGATATTTGCATAAAGCTCGGGGGTGGCACTGTTTTTCATCCGGTCAAACCTGATAAAAAAGAGCGTTGGAAGATAGCTGTTTTGGATGATTTTGTCTAATGTCAGCCGGATACTGTCTACTACCAAGAGCAATTCTTTTGACTGGATGCTATCCATAAAGAGGCGCTCAATGTATTTTTTGTCTTTTTGGGGAAGATTAGTCTTTGTAATAGCATCAAGAATTCTTTTTAGAGTTAATACCCAAAACGGATAAACTTCTGTTTCAACTAAATCAAACAAATCAATGGGAATAAGAAGGTGGTTTTTATCTTTTTCAACATATGTAGGGATGATTTTTTCGTGGTTTAAGAAAAACCTCAAAAAATTGTTAATTCCAATCCGTTTTATCCCGACCAAAACCACACTGTGCCGGTTTTTAATATGGAAGCCCAGTTTTTTTGCGTCTTGTTCCCTGAAAGAGATTGGGTATTTGGATTCTATAAGCGGACTAATCACTAAAGGACAATTCTACAACTAGGGGTTTTGGAGGGCAAGGTCTTAATTGTCAGAATCATGTCAAGTTGGTGTTTTTGGCGTGTCAAGCAATTCATTTTTAGATGAGTAAAATTAAGTTATGAGTTCAAGAGAAGTTGATATTTTTTTTCAAAGAGTTGTTAGAGAAGCAAATGGTTTGACTGCTCAAGCATCTCCTGATGAGTACAGAAGGTCTCAGGAACGAGCAGGGCTTTTGGATATAGGGGATAGGTATTTGGTAAGTTTGTCGGTTCCGGGTGTTAAAAGAGGATTTGACAGGAGGATTAGATAATTATGGCCATAGAAGCGAAAGAGAGAAGTTACGTTGTTATAAGATCCAGAGAAAGTTTAACAAATGGTTTAAACAAGCCTCCTACATCAAGAGACTATTACAGAGCTTTAGTGGTTGGAGATTTTGAAACAACACAAAGATTATATTGGGATCCATGTATAAGCTCCTCTTGGACCCCTGCTAGAGTACAATTAGAGGGAATTAAATGTGGACTACGTGATGCGGCAGTTGCGATGGGCCACTGGCCCAGAAGCAATCTCCTACCGTAGAAGATTGCTTCGCTACGCTCGCAATGACGGACCACTGGAAAGAACTGAATAATTACTTAATTGGTAGTTGACAAAGTTTAAATTTTTCTCTAATCTGGAAATAGAACAAAAGTAAAAATGGGCCGCCAAAGAAGATTTATCTTCTCCTCTCTTGGAATTATTACTATTATTGTTTGGGCTTTATTAGCTCAGCCTATTTTTGCCTCACGGAGCAAATATTATGATTTCGGTCCCTATTACAACCAATCTCATGTTCTAGGTTTTTCTTTTTCATCTTTAGAAAACCTTCCTGTTCCCCAAGTTCCTGAAAATATACTTCCTCAAGCCACCGGAGTATTTCCCGGCAGTGCATTTTATCCAATAGAGAGATTTTGGGAAAATACCCAGCTGACCTTTACCACTGATCCTGTCAAAAAAGAGGAGTTAAGACTGCAATTTGCCACTGAAAGATTGTCTGAAGGTAAGACCTTAATGGAGACAGGCAAGACGGAGGCAGCAGCCACAGCCTTGGGTGATTACGGTCAAATGATGGCAGAAGTAGCCCAAAACCTGTCTGTTTTAGCAGAACAAAACCACCCCCAAGTTGCTGAACTGGCAACACATGTTGAGGATACTGCTGCTTCCCAGGCAATTTTAACCAATAGCCTGAGCTTATCAGCTTCTCCGGCTCAGGCTGAAGATTGGAACCATGCTTTGGGAGGTGCTACCAAGGTATTGGATCAGGCAGCCCATGCACTGGGCGTTCCGGCAGTGCCTGAGGAGCTTTCAGGTAGTATCCAAAAACTAAAACAAGACGGATTGATTTCAGAAGAAGAAAGCAACAAAATTTATAGTTTTGACAACCGAGCCGATGTCAGGGAAGAGCTTGAAAAACTAACCAGCTCAGGTCAGTTTCCCATGGCAGAACTTATTAAGCTTGATACAGCAGTCTCACAAAAATATCCTGATGTTTATGCTGCTCAAGGAGCTAATCTGCAGGTTGCTGAGCTTAAAAACTATCAAACCCTCACCCATCCCTCTGAAGAAGTTTTAAATGAAATTAAGAAATGGCAGAAAAATCAGAATGTTTCTCCATCAAACGATATCAAACCGTATCTTTGGTATAATAGAGCTCAGGATTTGGCCAAAGAGGTAAACTTAAGTAACTTTACACCGGAACAGCAGACAGATGTAGCCAAGTTTTATCCTCAGGCAATTTCCGAAAACCCTACCTTCACACCTCTGCCGACGCCATCACCTTCACCTCCGCCAGCTGGCGGACTACAACCCAGCCCAGCAGCAGACAGCACGGGAGTAAGTGCTACCCCCTCACCAAGTAGCGGACCATCTGCCCAGCTCTATGTTGGGGGAACCGGCGGAGCCTTGCCTGGTGAGCCTACATACTTTATTAAAAGGTTGAATGAGCAGTTATCTTTAACCTTCACCTTTGACCCAGCTGAAAAAGCCAGACTCAGGATGCAGCAGGCAGAAAGAAGACTTGCTGAGGTATCTGCCATTGCTAATAATTCGAAGAAAGCTTCCCTTTATAAAAATACTCTCAAAGACTATCAACAAGCTTTAGGTTCAGCTGCTGATTATCTTAATAACGCTGCTGATACACCTCACACCAAAGATGTAGCAAAGCAGCTTGAAATCCAGTCAGCCAGACATGAGCTGGTATTGGAAAAAGGCCTTTTAGTTGTCCCAGCTGAAGAACAAAAGCTGATTAGTGAAGCTATCAAGGCAACAGAGGATGTAATGGATCAGAGCGCAGATACCTTAAAAAGGCCAGCTTTACCACCAGCTTTAGCCCAAAGGTTGGGAGATTTAAAAGCCCAGGGTCAACTCCTGCCTGAAGAAGTAGAAGATTTGGTCGGGTCCAATTCCCGGGCAGAGGTCAGGGAAAAAATCAGAAAACTGATAGAACAGGAGACTTTTCCCCTGGCAGACGCCAAAAAACTGGATGAAGCGCAGATTCTAAACTCTCCTTCTGAGTATAACCAGCTAACAGAGGTGAGAAAAGTAGAGGAGCTGCAAAAGCTAAGAGCTGTTCAGAGTGATTTTGCCAAGACGCCGGCCCTTAAAGATGCTGTTTCTACTTTAGGTCAAAGAGAGACAGCTCTTCTTAGCTCTATTGATCCTGATTTGATTGCCGAGGCAGATTTGCAGGGCAGGGATGATCTTATTAAGACTTACCAATCCATCAAAGATAAGCCAAGACCGATTAACGGTGGTCAGTTTGGAGCAGATGCCTTGCTCGGTGCAACACCTGCTCCTTCTTCTGTCCCCAGAAGGGCTGATGCAGTATTAACAACCTGTCCCCAGGGAGCTGTCTTTAAACAATTTGAGGGTTGTGTCTGGGCTGATTCCGGTAAGAAATTAAATGACTATGACCAGTATAAATGTGAGGGACCCAGACAATATTATTCTTTTGCTGCCAGAAAATGTCTGCCTTATGAGAGCGGTACAGAGCCTAAAGATGATGCCCGGCCGGTTTGTCCGGTAGGTTATAACTGGAGTTGGCAGGCCCAAAGCTGTCAAGCTTTTACCGGTGGCGGCCCGCTGCCTTTACCCAGCCCCAGCGCCGAACCTGAGCCCATTGATGATAAAGAGCGCGAAGAACGAGCTAAATCCTGTCCTGAAGGCTCTTCCTACCAGGTGCCAAACGGCTGTGTTTGGGAGAAAAATGGCAAAAAAGTTAGTGATTCTACAGATTACCGTTGCAAGAGTAATCAGTACTACTCCTTTAAAGAGTCAAAATGTGTTCCCCAGCCCAAGCCAGGTGAGGCTGATCCCAAAGACTTCACGCCTTCTTGTAAAGATCCTAATGCTTATTGGAGTTGGTCGGATGGTAAATGTACCTGGCCAAAACCCATTGAAGGGGGTATTAGGGAAATAAACATTCCTCAACCTACCTTTGTACCTCCCGGCAATCCTTTTTACTTTCTGAAACAAGCAGCAGAAACTGTCCAGCAAATCACTGCCTTTACCCCTGAGGCTAGAGCCAAGGTTGCAGTAGCCCAGGCCAATGAAAGACTAGCAGAAGGCTTTTATGCATTAAGTAAAGATAATGAAGCAGGTTTTAAGAAGGCTCTGGCCTCTTATACTGCCAGGATGCAGAATATTTATAATGATTTGGCTAAATCTTCTTTGTCTGATAAAGATAAAAAAGCTGTCAGTGAGGCTTTAAGCAAAGAAGCGGTTGAGCAAAATTTGCTTTTGCAAAAGGCTGAAGTGTTATCTGAGGATAATATTGCAACAGAAATCTCGGCTGCTGTTTCAGCCACTATTTTGGGTGTTGATAAAGCCGCGGATTTGGCAGGCGAACCTCCTATTCCTGATGAAGTAAAAGAAAAGATTGAAGCTTTGCCGGAAAAAATGATACCGGAGGATGTCAGAAAGAATATTCTTGAATCATCCTCCAGAGTGGATGCCAGGTTGCAGCTTGCCACCCTAACACAAGGAGGAGCCTTAACAGCCCAGGATACAGCCTTTTTAAATGAAGACTTTACCTCTTTTGGTGAGGGTGCCAAAGTCAAGCTGGAAGAGCTAAAAAGGCTGGAGGAAGTGACGACCATTACCGAGCAAATAGAACAAGCTAACCAGAAGATAGAGAAAAATGAGGATATTGTCGGGAAACTACAGGAGTTTGAAAAGAGTTTTGAAGTTGGCAAAGAAATACCGGCTGAGGTACGCCCTTATGTCAGGTTAACCAGGATTAATGAAGTAGCCCAAACTATCAGGCCTGATGTGGTTAGGCTGGAGGATTTCCAAAACCGCAAGGATTTGATTTTGGCTGTGGCTACCTTACAGGAAGAATTCAGGCCAACAAAACAGGCCCTTGCCCAGGTTCAGGATTTTAGAAGAAGAAACCCTAATGCAGCTTTGCCTTACGAGCTTCTAAGAATTGAAGCTTTGTCTTTCAGTTTGGGCGTGAGGGAGCAGGCAAGACCCTGTTTCCTGCCAACTCCGCCATTCCCGGCTAACACGCCTTGTCCTGCACCTGGAGCTGCCATTCCAGTGGCTTCGCTTGTAGGCTCTGGGGCAATCATAATTGATGAGTTCAGACCAGGCTGGCCAGGTTCAAATACAGCTCCTTCATTAGACAAAGACGGCAAACCTTTGGTTTACGGACAGGGGCCAAAATCTGAAAGCGCCGGAGTTTGTCCTTCTGGTTTCCACTGGATGTATGACAGCGGAGGCTGGTGTATGAGCAACAGCGGCAGTTATGGTTCTTCTTATGTGTCTGGCGGATATTCTCAGACTAGTGGACCCGGCTATACCCCGTACAGCCCATACTACAACGCTCCAGGTGCGCCCCCTTCCACTTATGGTTATCAGGGGACTGGTATTTATAATGTTTCAACTCCTTACAGTCCGCCCAGCTATTGGGGGCCAGCCTCTACCACTTATACTACCAACCCGATTCCTGGTACTGTACCAGGCACAGGTCCTCAACCAACTTCACCAGGACAGTGTCCATCAGGTTTTCACTGGATGCCTCCTTCATACAGTAATGCCGGTTGGTGTATGGCTGATGGACCAACTTATGTACCAGGCACACCCTTACCTGGAGTGACTACTTCAAACACTCCTCCTTCAGGTGGTTACAACTGTGGTAGCCAGCCTTATGACCCGGTCACTAAAAAGTGTAAAGACGGCGCCTGTCCAGGAGGATATAACTGGGATGGCTCAAAATGTGTAGTGCCCTCACCAAACCTGAACCAATCAAGCTGTGGTCCAGGTTATTACTGGTCTAATGGGTCCTGTTTCCCCAATACTACTAATTCACCAAGCTCATACCAGTACGGCTGTACTCCAGGAAACTACTGGGATGGCAGTAAATGTGTAGCAGGAAGTTATGAAGGTTCTGGCTGGTCAGATACTGCTGCCAGATCTACAAGCTGGTGCCAACCTCCTTCTGGCGGCTGTGGTTACAACTCTTATTGGGATTATGGCTCCTGTTCCTGCAGAAGCAACAGCAGTTATGCTACACCTTGGGGTAATCCCGGCTCCTGTCAGGCTCCGTCAGGAGGCTGCGGATCAGGTTATTATTGGGATTCAGGCACCTGCAGCTGCAGAAATTCTTCAAGCACTTATACTCCTACTTCTTCAGGAGGTTCCACAGGCGCTTGTTCTTACCGCACCTGTAGCAGTAATGAATGGTTTGACTGGGGAACATGTTCTTGCAGGGCAAGCAGCAGCACTTATACTCCTACTAATTCCGGAGGTTCTACAGGCGGGAGCTCGAGTTGTACTCCGCCTTCCGGAGGTTGTCCGGGAGGCTGGTATGATTATGGTAGTTGTAGCTGCCGCACCAGCAGTAGTACCTCTACAACTTCATCGGGCAGCAGCGGTTCTTCAGGCAGCTCCGGCGGTTCCTGCCCTTCAGGCTATCACTGGATGTCTGACAATGGTGGTTGGTGTATGCAAGATGGCAGCGGTTCTTCATCCACGTCTACATCTACCCAACCATCTTCTTCACCCACACCAACAACTTCTGAGCCTGCACCATCAACAACCACCTCTTCGCCACCGCCTTCTGAGCCAGCTCCGGCGAGCGAGCCTGCCCCTGCCAGCGAACCTGCTCCGGCACCTACTACTTCTGAACCTGCCCCTGCCAGCGAACCTGCTCCGGCACCTTCACCATAGCAGTTACGCCTGTTATACTGAGAGTATACTAGTTTTAAAATGAAAGAAGATTTAGGACTTACAGGCGCTGAAGCTCATGCATTGTTAAAAAAATTTGGTCCAAATGAAATTCAAGATGTCCACAAAGTCTCTCCTTTAAAAATCCTACTTCGCCAAGTGGAAAAAAACTTCATTATTTATTTACTGTTTGCTGCAGCTTTGATCTCCTTTTTTGTCGGAAAGCCAGTAACTGCTTACACAATCTCTGCAGTTATCTTTATGGTTATTTTAGTTGGATTTATCCAAGAATACCGGGCAGAAAAAGCGATCAGTGCTTTAAAGAAGATGATTATGCCTGTATCGATTGTCAGACGTGACGGCAAAGAGAAAGAAGTTGACTCTAGAGAACTTGTTCCAGGTGATGTGATTATTTTAGGAAACGGTGAAAAAGTGCCGGCCGATTGTGTACTTATTGAAGAAAATGAACTTAAAGTAAATGAATCGGCTTTAACTGGTGAATCTAAGGAAGTCGAAAAAGAAGAAAACGATATGATCTTTATGGGGACTTTTATTGTAAATGGCCGATGCGTTGCCAAAGTGCTTCAGACAGGGATGAGCACCCGTTTTGGGAAGATAGCAAGTATGATCTCTACTGCCGAAAAAGAATTGCCCCTGCAAAACAAACTTAACCGCATCTCAAAATACATGGCCACAATCGCCATAGTTATTTCAATTCTGACTGGTTTGTTGATGGTTTTTCGGGCGGAATCGCTAAATAGTGAAATATTAATTAATATCTTAATTCTGGTGATTGCCCTGTCTGTCTCTGCATTTCCCGAAGGGTTGCCTGTGGTGATGATTACAACTCTGGCAGTCGGAGCTGCCAATATGGCCAAAAAGAATGCAATCGTAAATAGAATGTCGATTATTGAAACACTAGGGGAGACAACCGTTATTTGTTCCGACAAAACCGGGACTCTGACAAAAGGTGAGATGACTGTTAAAAAAGTCTTTGTAAATAACACCCTTTTGGATGTTACAGGCTCAGGATATGAAGGAAAAGGAGAATTTTTAAATGGAGAAAAATCAATCCGGCCTCTTGAGGATCAGACACTAAAAATGCTTTTGAAAACTGCAGTTGTTTGCAATGACAGCAGTATTGAGCGGACAGGTGAAGATATGGAATACAAAGTCACCGGCACTCCGACAGAAGGAGCATTAATGATTTTTTCTGCCAAGGCACAAGTATTTAAGGAGGATCTGGAGAATCAAAGATTAGAAGAAATTCCTTTTAATTCAGAGAGAAAAATGATGTCTGTTTTGAGCAAAGAAGGATCTGAGTATTTTGTCTTTGCCAAAGGCGCACCTGAAGTGATTTTAAATCGATGTAAAATTACAGAGAAAGAAAAGTCTGCATATTTAAAAGTTGTTGAGGAATTAAATTCTTTAGCCTTTAGGACTTTAGCCTTGGCGTATAAAAAAGTTCTGCAGCCAAAAAAGAATTACTCAGAAGAAGACTTGATCTTTTTGGGGCTTGTGGGGATGGAAGATCCTCCAAGGGAGGAAGCTGCAGCAGCTATCCAAATGTCTGCTCATGCCGGAGTAAAAGTAAAAATGATCACAGGCGACAACAAACAAACAGCTATTTCTATTGCCGAGCAAATTGGTTTGAAGGGTGATGTCTTGGAAGGAGAAGAACTGGACAAAATGAGTGATGAAGAGTTACAGACAGCTTTAGATAAGGTAGTGGTTTTTGCCAGAGTCAGGCCCGAACATAAATTGAGGATTGTTAAACTTCTAAAAAACAAAGGTGAGATTGTGACGATGACAGGGGATGGGGTTAATGATGCACCGGCCTTGAAAGAAGCCCATATCGGAGTGGCGATGGGGAAAAATGGCACTGATGTTTCCCGATCTGTGGCGGATTTAACTTTGAAAGATGATAACTTTGCAACCATAGTTGAAGCGATCAAAGAAGGCAGAACGATTTTTAATAATATCCGCAAATTTACCAGTTATGAGTTGTCCTGTAATTTTGCAGAGTTGACTGTTTTGTTTGTAGGAGTTTTACTCGCCCCTATATTTGGATGGCAAACGCCGCTTCTTCTAGCGCTTCATATTCTGTTTATGAACTTAATTACAGATAATTTACCTTCCATAACTTTAGGTTTTAACCCTCCGTCAAAAGATATTATGTATGAAAAACCCCGAAGAAATGTTCAAATATTAAACAGGCAATTAATTGGTTTAATAGCGTTTAATGGAATACTCATGGCTACTTTTACTTTGGCTGCTTACTACACCTTCTTTAATATCCTTAACCAATCAGTTGAAGTCTCCAGGACTGCTGCTTTGGTTGGTTTGATTTTGTTGGAGATTGCCAGTGCTTTTAATTTCAGGTCGTTTAGAAAGAAAGTTCTAAGCCGGTCGCCGTTTACCAACAAGTATTTATTTATAGCCTCCACGCTCTCTTTGCTGTTTACTTTAGTAATTCTTTATACTGGTGCTCGAAAAGTATTTGAAACCGAGCCTTTGGATATATTCAGTTGGATTGTCTTGCTTGGGCCGGTAATTTTGATTCTTTTGATTTATGACCTGATAAAAGACTACAGTATCAAAACCAAAACCTTATTTGCACATCTAACTTAAGGTTAAGAAGACAACTAAAGGGTATTTAATCTTGACTGAGACAAGGATGAGTATATACTTCACTTATGTCAGTAGAGAGTGTAAGAAAGACTACATGTCCTGGTGTTGCTGAATATATAGACCGCTCTTCAATACCTCCAAAATATTCAATAGGGTTTCTAAAAGACTTAGAGCCAGTTGAAGTTAACCTTAGCAGGGATGAGAATGGAGTTATTGATGTCAAATGCCCTTTTTATGGAAAAGGAAGGGTTTGTAACCGAGGTCGAGAGATCCCGTTTTCTCAAGATCAAGATATAAATCCTGGAAGTCCTGTATGTCGCTATGCCCTAGCAGCAGAGCATCAGTCTTATGAGGTGTATACACCTGCTTTTAAAGAGCATGACTTTTACCAGATGGTATGGCAAGGCCTTAGTTCTCAAGCAAAGACTGCGTGTGTATATATGTCTCCACATGTCATAGGAGGTTTTAACAATTCAGCTTTCCAAGGAATGTGTCACGTTTTTGGTATTTGTGATTCTATAGAAGCAAACAAGTTAATTGATGAATTGGTTGAAAATGGAGCAGTTGAGGAAATGAGTAGAATGGATGCTTTGAGAGAGGGAGTAAAACAAATTAAGAAGGATCGAGTAGAGGATATTGAATTAAAAACTGACCTGGCTGGGAGAAAGCGAGCAGAACAGAGATTGACATACGAAATATCTAGGCTAGAAGATAGGATAAAGGGAAACAGAGAGTTAATAGAGAAATATAAAGATGATCCTAAAAAGCATGAGAAGTGGAGAACATCTTTACAAGGATGGTTAGAAGAAGCCGAGGAGCCACATTTAAGATTTTCTCCTGGCTTGCGATGGGCCACTGGCCCAGAAGCAATCTCCTACCGTAGAAGATTGCTTCGCTACGCTCGCAATGACGGACCACTGGAAAGAACTGAATAATTACTGTGAGTGCTGTTGACTGGATGAAATACCCGTTGTAAACTGCCCAAAGAGAAGAGCTTCACCCTTAGGGAAAGGTGGACGCACAGACCTAAGGGGGTTGAGTTATCGTTTTGGTCTGGCGACTTAGATACCATTGGTTTAATGAATTGATATAAGTATTAGCCTCGCTTTGTGTATGAAGTGAGTGCAATATATCTCTAATACCCTGATGTAATATGAACCCACCACCTCCAGCAAGTATTAGAGAAGCTGCAAACATCTCGGGATGTCCTTCACTCTTGATTAAAAGCGCTAAAGAAGAAGCACCCGTCATGGCTGAAAGTCCGATCAACTCTGAACCTGATTTGAGTTTCTCGTAGGCTTCATCTTTTAGACTTCTAATTTTCTGAGCAAAATGATGAGCTCTTTCATCATTAGAATGTAAAGCAACTTCTTCTATGTTAATAAGTTCATTTTCTGCGCTCATTTGATCTATGAAAGTCTATATTATGAAAGTAAGATAATCATCATAATTAAATAAGAAAGATTTTCACCTTTTTAATAACTTCGCTTTTCTGGTAAAATCTCTCTCAGATATGAAGACTTATGCTTTTATCGATAGTCAAAATCTAAACTTGGGAGTCAGGTCTCAAGGATGGAAACTAGATTGGCGAAAATTTAGGCAGTATTTAAAAAATAAATACAGTGTTTCTGTAGCCTATCTATTTATTGGTTATAAACCGGGCAACGAGAGCCTTTATGCAGATCTTCAAAAAATGGGATATATAGTAGTGCTTAAGCCCACAATGGAATTACCAGATAAAACTGTGAAGGGTAATGTGGATGCAGAACTAGTTTTGCATTCAATGATTCAGTTTAAAAATTATGACAAAGCCATTATTGTTTCCGGTGATGGAGATTTTTTCTGCTTAGTTGAATACTTAGCCCAGCAGAAAAAGTTACTTCATCTTTTAACTCCAAATAAATATTATTCAAAATTATATAAACCATATTCCGGGTTTGTTATAAGAACTGACCAGCTAAAAGGAAGTTTAGAATTAAACACAAAAAAGACTGGCATCGGCGGTCGGTCGAAACCTTAGGCCTATCCAGTCATCGTGATATGAGTATGTTAACACAAAATTACAAAATATTCAACCCAAAAGGAGGTCAAATTTGGCTCTGAAAGTAGGGATAGTTGGGTTGCCGAATGTGGGGAAGTCTACGCTTTTTAATGCTCTTTTGAAAAAAAGAGTGGCTCTTAGTGCCAATTATCCGTTTGCCACAATTGAGCCAAATACCGGAGTTGTTGCTGTGCCAGATACTCGTCTTGATAGACTTGCTGAGTTAGTGAAGGATGAGGAAAAAATGGTGAGCTTGCCGCCGATTGTGCCGGCAGTTGTAGAATTTGTTGATATCGCAGGACTTGTTAAGGGAGCTTCAACAGGTGCAGGGCTTGGTAACCAATTCTTATCCCATATTCGAGAAGTAGATGCTATTGTCCACGTCTTAAGGGATTTTTCTGATCCAAATATTGTAAGAGAAGGATCAGTTAGCCCTGATGAGGACAAGCTGACAGTCGAGATAGAACTTGCTTTGTCTGATCTTCAGACCATTGATAAGTTAATTGACAGCGCAAAAAAGGAAACCAAGAAGGTTACAACAAATCGCTCGAGCGACTCATTGGTTCCGGTGTTGGAAAGAATAAAAGAGTGTTTGGAAGAGGGGAAAGCAGCGCGGGAGGTTGTAGTTGACAAGCTCCCTCTTTTAACCATGAAGCCAGTTTTGTATGTCTATAATGTGAGTGAAGAAGAATACGCAGATAAACTACGAGATCCTTCGCTAAACGCTCAGGCCTTCGGCTCTGAGGCTCAGGCTCGAAGAGATGACAGTTTGGTGATCTCTGCACGGTTGGAAGAAGAGTTGGTGGATTTGTCTGATGAAGAAAAAAAAGAATATCTAAAAGAAGCTGGAGTAGAGGAGACAGGTTTAGAGAGGTTAATTAAAAAAGCTTACCTGCTACTTGGTTTAGTTTCATTTTTAACAGCCGGAAAAAAAGAGGTTAGAGCTTGGACTATTACTAAAGGTACTAAAGCTCCTCAGGCTGCAGGCGTGATCCATACTGATTTTGAGAAAAGATTTATCAGGGCTGAAGTAATTGAATATCAAAAATTAGTAGAAGCAGGTTCATACAAGCTCGCCCGGGAAAAAGGTTGGATAAGAACAGAAGGCAAGGATTATGAGGTTAAGGATGGAGACGTGGTTGAATTTTTAATAGGAAGCTAATCTTCTTAAATTTAAGTACTTTCTTCGCTTGAGATAATTAATTTTATATGTTAATGTGCATTTTTCAAGGCTATGACAAACAAAGAGTTTTTATCAAGTGGGGAAAACGGAGAGCAGAAACAACGGGTACCTGGTGGAATGGACTCAACAACTTTTAATGAGCGTAGAAGAGAATTAATTAAAGATTTACTTGCCCTGCCTAATTATAAAGATGTTTTAGATAGGCAAAAAAAAGATCTAAGGCAGCATAAGCAGCGGATATTGAATTTATTTTCCTAACCTAGTACAATTCCTTGGATTATGTTAAATAACTATCAACTAACATTGCTAGTGAATACCAAAGTAGATGAAAAAGAGCGGGAAGCCCTGCTTGATTCTATTGAGAAAAAGGTTAAAAAAGTAGAGAAAAAAGATCTTTGGGGAAATCGAGACTTGAGCTACCCAATTAAACATCAGAATAAAGCTTACTATGCTCATTTTGAGATTGAAGCAGAATCTAAAGAGATCACCGACCTTGACAAAATACTCAAGTTGAACGAAGATATACTCAGATACTTAATTATAAGGAAGGGATAAGCATGGCAAGCAGGTCTTGGAATAAAGCAGAGTTAATAGGAAATTTAACTAGAGATCCGGAACTTCGATACACTCCATCAGGTGCAGCAGTTTGTACTTTTTCCATTGCAACAAACAGGTCTTATGTTACAGATGGTGAGAAAAAAGAGGAAGTCGATTTTCACCGGATTGTAGCTTGGAATAAGCTTGGTGAGCTTTGCAACCAGCTTCTCAAAAAAGGAAACCGGGTTTTTGTTTCAGGAAGAATCCAAACCAGGTCTTGGGAAGGCCAAGACGGCCAGCAAAGACAGACTACTGAAATCGTGATTGATGACATGATTCTTCTAACCAGTAGAGGAATAGACGCAGCAACAGAGGAAGCTAGACCTGCCAATAAAACAACTTCTGAACGAAGTGGTGCAGATGAAGTTCCAGCCAGAGAAACCCCAGAGCCTCAAGAGGTAGTAAACGAAGACGACCTCCCTTTCTAAGTATATGTAACTAGTTAGTTTTGTCCAGCCAAATCGTCATTGCGATGGGCCACTGGCCCAGAAGCAATCTTCTACGGTAGAAGATTGCTTCGCTACGCTCGCAATGACGGACCACTGGAAAGAACTGAATAATTACAAGTATATTCCTTGAATCTTGCATTATTTAATAGTATAATCTCCAAGTTATGCCAGTTAAGAAAACATTAGCAAAAGCAACAGAAACTGAAACTATGGAGAGAGAAGAAGTTACTAAAGTAGTTAAAAAAAGCTGTCCTTTCTGTAGCGCAAAAAAAGAGCCTTCTTATACTGATGTAGTTTATCTTCGAAAATTTATCTCAGACAGGGCAAGAATTGTTCCAGGTTCAAGAAGCAGTGTTTGCAGCAAGCACCAAAGAAGAGTTGGAAAAGAGATTAAATACGCACGACACCTTAGCATGCTTCCTTTTGTAAATAAGGTTTAGTTTCTGGTATCCTAAAGATACTGCCATGCCTAAACTGACCGGAATATTCGAAGAATTTAAAGAGCTAGAACGAGTTCCTGTTGAAGAGATTAAAAAATGGCTAAAGTTTAAAGTAGAACCTCATAACCTAGAAAATTTTATCGCCAACAGAGTTTTATACCCCCAAACTGTTCCGGTTACCCTGGAAGACTTGCTGATCGATTTAGCGATTTTGCGGGAGATTGTAAATAGAGAACCTTCGAGAGTGTTTAACGGAGTTTTAAACAGACTAACTATCCCCGGTGAATTAATCGGCAGGTTTGGTGATTTAAGAAAAATTGTTGCAGCTATCCTTGATATTATCAGCCTCAAAAATATCACCCAAGTTTTTCTCAAAACAAATACTGCTCTCATGCCAGTTGGCAGCATCCTCACACCAGTAAACCTGCCTGCTTTGCCAGTTGTAGGAGTGTATTTGGATGGTAAGTTTACAAACTTAAAGATGGGGGATTTAGCTTTTGTTACAGTTCCGCAAAAACATATCCGCGTCAGGATTGCTAATCTATCCGAAATACTAGCAACAGGTGGAACGCTTGGGACTATAATTGATTTAAGGAACCATTGAACATGAACCTTAGTATAAATTTTAGACATAGAATTAGAAATGGAGTAGTTACTCATATCAAAAGAAAGCTAACAGGTAACGGTCAAATTACTGCCCGTGTCAATCAGGTAATCGAACCTCACGACATAATCGGCAAATCTTTAGTAACTGCCGGATTTTCAACTATTTCATTATCTAAAGCATTAGGTGTTAATCCTAAAGAGGCTGTAAATTTTTTGCAAAAACCTTTAGGCGCTTCAATTTATAAAGGTGAATTATTGGCTTTAAAAAAAGGCATGCTGGGTTTGGGGGATAAAGTTGTGGTTTCCCCAACAGATTGTGTTTTGGATAGCTTTGATGATAATACAGGTGAGTTAAGGCTTAAATTTTTGCCTAAAGATACTCCTTTAATTTCAGGTGTTTATGGAATAGTAGACCGGATAACCCAAAACAATGAAGTAATTATTAGAACTCATGCCACAGAGATTAATGGCCTTTTTGGCTCTGGAATTCAGCGTTTTGGACCGCTTCGGATTATGGGAAAAAGAGAGAGTTTGATTACCAAAACCTTAGTTTTGCCAACTGATGAACAGCATATTCTCGTTGCGGGAGCTATGGTTTTTGCAGATGCTCTTAGGGAAGCTGTCAGCAAAGGAGTAACCGGAATCATCTCCGGTGGACTAAATGCCCGGGATTTTAAATCCATGAGCGGTTTTATAAATCCTTCCTCCCGGGTTGGCACAGATATCGGTATCTCCTTAGTGGTAACAGAGGGTTTTGGACCAATTCCTTTGGGAGAAGATGTTTTTAGCGTTTTTCAAGCTCACGAGGGGAATTTTATCTTTGTTTTGGGAAATTCCGCAAGAATTCTGTTGCCGACAATAGATTCTAACTGTATAATGACAATACGCAAAACAGCTCTGCCGATATCAAACCTGCCTGAACGGCCTGCTGAGGTGGACATGAAAGATTTGCACCAGGGTGATAAAGTAAGAATTGTATGGCCGCCTTTTATGGGGACACAGGGGAAAGTTTTGAGCTTAGATTTGGTTCCGACAACCTTACCGTCAGGAATAAATACTTATTTGGTAACAGTGGAGACACCTTCCAGAAAGGTAAAAGTTCCGTTTACCAATATAGAATTAGTGGGGTAGAGCAGAGAAGACAGTAATATGCAAAGTAATTTCAAAAACAGATTTAATTACAAAGTAACAAGCTCTGCTTATTTTGTTGTTATTTTTGGGCTTTTGATAAGCTTTCTAATCGGTTGGCAGCTGGGGCATAGGGATTACAAATTACAATGGGAAAATTACCGGCCTAAAGTTAATTTATCCAATCAACAACCTCCAAAATCAGAATATAATATCGATTTCAAACTCTTTTGGGATACCTGGGATTTAGTTTCTAGAGAATACGTTGACAAAAAGGCGGTTGATCCGCAGAAGATGTATTACGGTGCGATTAAGGGAATGGTGGATGCACTTGGAGATCCATATACTGTGTTTTTACCCCCAGATGCCCAAAAAAGTACTAAAGAGGAGCTTGGCGGTAGTTTCGAAGGAGTAGGCATTCAACTTGGGTTTAATAAAGAGAAAAGATTGGTTGTGATCGCGCCATTAACTGGAACTCCGGCAGATAGGGCAGGAGTTAAAGCCGGTGATTTAATTATCAAAATTGAAGACAAAGATACAACAGGAATGTCTTTGCCTGAGGCTGTTAATTTAATCCGCGGCCGGAAAGGTACTAAAGTTAATCTGGAGATGTACGCTGATGGGGATGACAAAACTAAGGATGTAGCGCTAACCCGGGATACGATTATAGTTAAAAGCGTTGAGCACAAGGCAGTAGAAACTCCTTCCGGTAAAAAGGTTGCACACCTCAAGCTCTCCCGGTTTGGAGAAAAAACAAACAGCGAGTGGAATCAATCTGTCAGTAGTGCCCTGTCCGATGGAGTTTCAGGTATAGTTTTAGATCTCCGCAATAATCCAGGTGGCTTTTTAGATGGAGCTGTGTACATTGGTTCTGAATTCATTGACCAAGGCGATATTGTCTTGCAGGAAAACGCCCAAGGTGAAAGACGGGGTTATAAAGTTAATCGGACTGGAAAACTGCTTAACCTTCCGGTTGTTGTTTTAGTGAACAAAGGGTCAGCTTCAGCTTCAGAGATTGTAGCCGGAGCGATTCAGGATTATAAAAGAGGTAAACTTGTTGGAACGCAGTCTTTTGGTAAAGGAACTATTCAGGAATCTCAGGATTTGCCTGGAGGAACCGGCGTGCATATCACTACAGCTAAATGGTTAACCCCAAATGGGAATTGGGTTCATGACAGTGGTTTGACCCCTGATATAAAAGTTGAAGCTGGTGATGACCCAGCCAAAGATCTTCAGTTAGAAAAAGCATTGGAACTTTTCGGTCTTTAGTAGGTATTTAGTATTTCCCAAGTACACTGTCATCGCGAGGACTCCGATGTACATCGGAGGACGCGGCGATCTAGTTTTAGAGATTGCTTCCCCCGACGTAACGTCAGGATCGCAATGACGATTTGGTTGGGGAAACTAATTAGTTACAATCTTTAATCTTGCTTTTTGTTTTTGCTTGTTTTACTCTAAATTTGGTATGTCAAAAAAGCGTGATGTTTGGTTTAAACCCAAGTTTGGTTACCGGTGGTTTCCTGTTAGTTGGCAAGGTTGGGTAGTTTTTATTCTGTTTGTTTCTGCTAATATCCTCTATTTTTTCTATATTGATGCAAGATCTAATTCTTTTATAGATACTCTTTTTAAAGTCTTTCCATTTATAGTTTTGACATCTTTTATTAAAATACTAATATCCATTAGAAAACAGTAGTATGGTAAAATTACCCAAAATGAAGGACCCTGTTAAATATATAAGTTTGACGGTCGCTATAGGGGCACTTGTTGGCCTTCTGACCTTTAGACTCGCTGCAGAGGGAAAACTTCCGGTTAAAATTAATTCAACAACACTTCAAACAATCAATAACCAAACAAGGACTATTGTTCAAGAAGAAAACGCTATTATTTCAGTTGTTGAGGCAACTTCTCCATCAGTTGTCGCCATAGGTGTAACACAAAGAGTTTCCAATCCTTTTGATCCATTCTCCATTCCTAGAAGCAGGCAAAGTACGATAGGGACTGGTTTTGTGGTATCAGACAAAGGGGTTGTTGTTACCAACAAACATGTTGTAGATGATCCGGCTGCACAGTTTTCGGTTGTCAGTAAAGAAGGAAAAAAGTATGAAATAGAAAGAATATACAGAGATCCAAATTTTGACCTTGCTTTGGTTAAAATCAAGGGGTCTGATCTTAAATCTCTTGAAATGGGTGATTCCGCTAAAATAAAGGTTGGGCAAACAGTAATTGCGATCGGTAATGCTTTAGGCAGGTTTGATAATACGGTCACAACTGGGGTCGTTTCCGGTGTGGGCCGGGATATTACTATCCCGGATTTCTTTACAGGAACCAGAGAAACTTTAGATAATTTAATCCAAACTGATGCAGCGATTAACCCGGGAAATTCCGGAGGTCCGCTGCTTAACTCTGCCGGACAGGTGATTGGAGTGAATGTAGCTACAACAGAAGGCGCCCAAAACATTGGTTTTGCAATCCCTATTGAATCAGTTAAGCCAATTATTGATGAGTTTGTAAATACGGGCGCAGTTACGAGAGCCTATATGGGAATAAGATATAGGGTTATTACCAAGGATGTGGCGATTTTAAATGAGGTTCCTCAAGGAGCGTATATTCAAGAAATTGTGGCTGGGAGCCCGGCTGAAAAGAGCGGGATAAAGGTTGGGGATATTATTACTAAAATCGATGGTAGGGGGGTTAGTTCTGATAATACAATTGCAGATAGCATCAGAAGTAAAAAACCGGGACAAAATGTGAGTGTTGAAATCTGGTCTGAGGGCAATAGTACCAGGACAATCAATGTGACTCTAGAACAAGCACCAGGCGGGTAGTCTTCCCAAATTCTTACATCATTCAATCTCTGGTCTTATACCAAGCAAGTAGTATTTGAAAAATGGAGCTAAACATCCTTAATTGGGGGTTGATTGGTTTTATTGTGGGTACGGGTGTATATCTGATAAATGAAGATGCTAAAAGCTCTTATCTTCTAACTCTCATTACAGGCATATTAGGTGGAATAATTGGTGGGATATTTGCTAATTTACTTCTTGGAAGAGGTCTTAGCGGTTTTAGTTTTCTTCCTTTAGGAATTGCAGGTATTGGTGCATTGATAACTTCATATTTACAAAGAAATATATTTAGCCAAAAACCCGAAGAGCAAGTAGCTGTCCCCGGGGATCCTTGGTTTGAAGAGTTTGTGAAAGATTTAAATTATCCAATAAGTAAACGGGATATGATTAGATTCGCGGAGGAAAAAGATGCGTCAGAAGAAGTTTTATCGGTCTTAGAATCCTTACCGGATCATATTTATGAGAGCGAAGCGCAGCTTACTTTTTTCTTACATTCCCCTGATAGCTCTCTTACTGATAAACAGTATTCTTAAAACATGAATGAATTTACTATTGGATCTGCAAGATGGACACAGGCCTTAAGTTGGTTGAGTATAAAACAAAGGGAAGTAGAAGAGCAGCTACTTGCATTGCACCAGTCAGATCCGGTAATGAGTGACGGGTTGGCAGAGACTGTGGAAGACGGGGTTATGTCTTGGAAAGAAGAAGTTCATACTAATATCACGGCACTTCGCCGCAGCCTTTTAAGTTTATCTAATAAGATTAAGCAGTCGCTAAATAAGCTGCATTTAGGGACTTATGGAAAGTGTGAGAAATGTGGCAATTTAATTAGCGCTGAAAGATTAAAAGCCATGCCAATGGCTTCCCATTGTATGTACTGCGCCTAGTACCTAATTATTAGTATTCTTTGTTTATGTGCCAGATCAGTTTTTACTTGTACCTCGGCTTTCGGAAAGTACTTTAGGGCAGTTGCTTTAGCTATCAATCCATGTGTGTAGTCTATTTCTCCAATTAAAACCTTTGGATAGAGGTTTTTTTGAATTATCTGCAGGAACAGTCTTCTGTAAAGTTTAAATCCGTCTTCTCCACCGTCTAGAGCTATATAGGGTTCAAAATCTTTGACTGAGGGGTCAAGATAAGGGATTCGTGCTGAGGGGATGTAGGGAAGGTTAGTAACAATTACCTGATGGGGAGAAATGTCACTAACATCATCGTCATTGCGATCCCCTCTGTCATTGCGAGCGATAGCGAAGCAATCTCTCTCAGTGGGATTGCCGCGTCCTCCGATGTATATCGGAGTCCTCGCAATGACATTTAGAAGGTCAGCATGAAGAAACGTTATTTTTTCTCCTATCTGGTGGAACTTGGCATTTTGTTTGGCAATTTCTAAAGCTTTTTTAGAAATATCAGTGGCAGTGATTTTTGCATCAGGAATGTTTTTGGCAATAGACACAGCGATTGCCCCGGATCCAGTACCGATATCTAAAACTGTTTTAGGGTTTAAACTTAAAACATAGTCTACCAAAAGCTCTGTTTCCGACCTGGGAATTAAGACATCTGGAGTGACCTTAAACCTGAGCTTATAGAATTCAACCCATCCTCGCTCATACTGAACCGGTTTATCATCCATACCTTGGTATTTTAGTACTAACGGCTATCTATTATCCACCAGTCGAATTTGAAGTTGTCTTTGACAGGAGAATCAACTTCAACAGTGAACGTTTTCTTTTCTAAGTCTTTTTCCGTAACTCCTAAAGCAGCAAAGCTTTTACCAGTTACAAAGACTTTAGAGTTTTTGGTTAAGTTGTCTGCCTGGATAACGACTTTATTTTGGCCTTTTAAAATAGTTCCTGTTCCTGCTGTTTGGATATCAACTTCAACTTTATTTGCGCTAACTAATCCTTCTATGGTGATATTACCGTCTTTATCGATCAGAACTTTTCCATTGAAGAGGTTAATCAGTCTAGCAAGTGGGGAAGATTGTAGGAAAAGTGTATCCATAGCATTTACTGTGTCTCCGGAGAGAGATAAAGTTCCGTCAATAGATAAATCTCCGGCAATAGTAGTTTTGCCTAAAAACACTTCTCCTAAGGCTTTGAAGGTCTCTGAAATAGTAGCCGAGTAAGCAGAGAGTATTCCGGAGAGTGTAGCCTCTGTTTGGACAGATAGGGTAGTTGGTTGGTTAATTGGTTGAGTAGTCAACTGATTAACTCTTTCTTCCATCTCTTTGAGCTTAGTTGCTACTTCAGAGAAACTAGTAGTGTCATTGCGAGGAATGGTGAGCGAAGCCGAACCAGACGAAGCAATC
>Ga0075676_104_pt1 | contig 75393 bp, 61 predicted proteins | sample RifGroA2_FD_68245 | JGI IMG/M metagenome (GOLD analysis project Ga0075676, IMG submission 68245) | Microgenomates (Daviesbacteria) bacterium GW2011_GWA2_38_24 | reverse complement strand
TCATAGGTAATTTAGCTGCATAATACCTGATGAAGATACTTATCCAAAAGGTGACGGTTCTAATGTAAATGGGGTGACGTTTTAAAAGTAGTCTAAGATCCACTTACCTCTGCTTGACAAAGAATAAACAAAAGATCTAATCTGATAATAGATGTTTAATAACCAAAGAGGAATTGCCCAAGTTGTAGTTTTACTTATCATTCTTTTAGGTCTTGGCATTGGTGTCTACCTTGTTCAAAAACAAACGTCACTTAAGAGCAGAGCTGGGATAGAGGGAGCTGAATCAAGTATTAACTTGGTCGGCTTTGTGAATGAAAATCAAGCTATTGATAGGCCTCAGGACAATCCCACAGTTTCTGTTCCAGCAGGCACTGATTTTTATGTTTATGTTTTGGTTAAAGCAAATGTAGATCCAGTTAACTTAATCTCTGCAAAGCTTACAGTTCCTACAGATTTGGTATCGGAAACAATTGATATCCAAAGATTAGATTCTAGTGGGGGAGTAATTAGTAGCTGGGTAGAAAATGTATACGACTTTGAGAAAAAACAGATTAGCTTAGTGGGAGGGATTCCTAATCCTGGTTTTCAAAACAATGTAGGCCAATCAGGAAAGATGGCTAGATTAAAGTTTAGAACTTTGGATGGTTTAACAGATGGTAAGACTTCCAGGATAGATTTCCTGGAAGCTGATACTAATATGTATAAAAACTCCGACAATCAACCGATTCAACCTCTAATTAAAAGATCTTTAACTGTTAAGATCGGTCCAATTGAGAACACTGTTCCTGTGGAGTCAATTACTTACACATTACAGTCTGGATGGAACTTCATCGGAATTCCGGTTTATCCTGATATTACTCCTAAACAGTTGTTGGATGCGACAAGTGGTAAGTGTGACTCTGTACAGGGATTTGATTCGAATAGAAGCCAGGCGACTGCTTACTTTTCCGATCCAGCGAAAGCTGTTTTAAATTCACTTGAGAAGATCGACGGAGGCAGAGCTTATCAAATTAAATGCTCTCAATCGGGAGTAACATTTACTTTATCAGGTTCTACTGTAACTTCTATGCCAACATTGTTAGCAAACACTAACAACTATATATCGTTACCAAAAGGCAAAACAATGAAATCTTCTGAGTTTCTTAATCAATCTTCAAATAGCCATATCGACTGCGACAAGGTTTATAGATGGGTAGATGATGGTTGGGAATTACATAATAAAACACGACCGATTCGAGATTTCGATATGACAGACCAAGAAGGGTATAACGTTATGTGTAATATCCCTGGCTCAGCCTCACCCTCCTGGGAATCAGTTTCTTATACTCTACAAGCGGGTTGGAATTTTATCGGGGTACCTGTTAATCCTAACAAAAGTGCAGCAGATTTGCTGCGGGGCTTAGGGTCCGATAATTGTACAGAGGTTCAGTTGGGTACCAATGAAAATATTGTCTGGCATTATCCAGATACTAATAACATAATTGAAGGAGGGGGAGGTTACCTCGTAAGATGCCAAAGGTCTGGTGCTAGCATAGAGTTAAGAGGTGTGGCGGTCTCTTCCATGCCAACATTAAAAGAAGGCTGGAATTATATCTCTTTACCAAAAAGTAAGACTACAAAAGCTGAAGACTTCCTAAAAGAGGTTACAAATGAACATTTAGATTGTAAAGAGGTAGCCAGGTGGATAGATGATGGTTGGGAAGATCATCGCAAAGGTCGTTTTACTAATAACTTTGACATGAATGATAAAGAAGGGTATACAGTAAAGTGTGAGAATTCTGGTTCTACTGTTTGCGCTCAGGTTATAACACCCGGACTAAAACCCTCGACTAAGGAGTGCAAAGACTTCCCGAATGCATGTCTGCCTGAAGGCTGGACTAAACTAAAAGGAGAAGGTTGTGCTAGGGTTGGCGATTTAGCTGGTGATGGGAAGTTTGATTTAGGCAGAAACTTCAGTATTTTATTCTCCAAGTTTAATAATCCAGATGGAAGCAAACCACAAGGCTACGAGAAAGCGGATATTAATGGGGATGGTGTAATTAACACTGTTGATTTCTCTTTGATGAGGGTAATTTACATTGGCAAAGGCAAAATTAAAGAACTCCTAAGATAAAATAATGGATAGCCAAAGTGAAATATCTCCAAAACCAACTAGTCTAGAAGAACCACGAAAGTTTACTAGAAGGAATTTACTCTCTCGTGTAGCATCCGTCATTGCTGCTACTGTTGGAGTAAAATATGGTGAAAAATTACTCCCCACCGAGAAAAGTAGTTCAGAGAAAATAGCTTATGCGGCTATTGCTAAGTCCGAGCAAGATAATTTAATTCAAGATCAATTCAAACAACATCGTGAATCTATACCAGATGGTATTCCTTCTGAAGAGCTTGAATCTCATAATATCTTTATTTTTCCGAATGAAAAAGTAGATCTTGTGATCAGAAGAGGTGCTTTGGAGCAGGAACCTCTGTTCCAAAAAGTTTACTCTGCTGCGGAGACATCTGAAGAAGGAAAACCCATTTTGAATATAGTTTTGGTCGATAACACCTGGTTAGATACCAGTCGAAAAACTGTAAGTACTGTACCTTCTCAGTTTCAAGAGCATTTCAGAAATGCATTATTAAATGTTCAAAAAACTACACCAATTATGTTTATGGAAGGTTATTACGAGAGAGACCCATCAACGAATATATACACAATTTATTTGGCAACCGGTGGATATCGTATGCCTACCCCTGAGAAATCTAATCCTCAACTTTCTGACTTAACTAATTTGACACCTGAGCAACTAAGAGAAAAAAACCCTAAAAACATGGATCTCCAAGGCTATTTTAATAAGAAACCTGATAAATCAGTAGGTTTTGCCTTAAGACATGAGCTTAAGCATGTACTGGGAAAAAGCGAGACAGATACCGATTTAGAAGCGTTTGAGAGCATAATTAGAGGAGAACAAAATTTTGTGTTTATTACAGAAGAAGGAGTGTCTTATATGAAAGATGATATACCCAACAAGACGACTCAAAATATTTAATATGATGGGGCAAAAAGGTTTAGCTCAAGTCTTAGTTTTAATCATTATTCTTTTAGGTTTAGGTGTTGGGGTTTATCTTGTGCAGAAGCAAACTTCGCTCAAGTCTCGGGCAAGTGTTGAAACTGCAGAGAACGCTCTTGCTTTAGTAGGATATACAGATGCATCGAAGCCTGTTACTTTGCCATCGGATAATATAAGTGCATCAGGGGTACCTAACCAAGAATTAATTGTGGATTTATTAATCAGAGCAAATACTGATCCTATTAATTTAATCTCTGCAAAATTAAAGTTTTCTTCTGATATTTTAGAAGTTGTTCGTTTTGAAAAATCAGACCTGTCCGGTGGTGTATCTGTTGTTGAGGAGTACTTTGACAATAAGACCGGGGAAATCTCTTTTGTTGGTGGTATACCTAATCCAGGATATCAGAGTAGTGTAGGAAAGTGGGGTTTGGCGAAAAAAATTGTTTTTAAGGTTAAAGATGGTACGAATGGTAAAAAAGGAACAATTGAGTTTTTAGAAGAAGGCACTGCAATTTATAAAAACTCTGACAACGCCCAAGTTGCAAATCTAATTAAAAAATCCCTGCCTGTTCAATCAGGTACTACAGTTGTAGTAGCCAGTCCAATACCTTCTCTAAGCTCAACATCTGTTAGCGGTGAAACTCAGGAACTGAAAACATGGATGCTGATCTACAAGCCAAGCGCAAGCTATAATCCGCCTGGTACGGGAGACCCGGTTGCCTTTACCAGAAATACTTATTTTCCAGCACTAAGTGAGGGTACTAAATATCATGGTTATTCCAATTCTTCTGCTAAGCCAGCCCTAAGATATACCCTTGTAGATGAGAATATCAAGGTTGAATATAACCCCCCTCCAAAAATAAATGGCAGATATGATTATAGTGCTTTATTTAAAAAATATGACTTGTGTAATTTAGCTAAGCAGAAAGATATTAAGGCAGTTGTATTGTGGGCCGACGGATCTGGAGAGTATGCCGGTGGTATGTGGGAATCAGCAGTTACAGGTAACAAGGGTATACCAACAAATGGAGGTGTATATCCTGAGCTGTGCGACAAAACCATTGTGGTTTATGGTTTGAACTATACAAGGGGTCTTGCAGAAGCTTTAGAAAGTTATGGACATCATTTAGAGCGGGTGTTTGGTAAATACAGGCCAGAATATGCTTCTTGGTCAGACGATTCAGCATCTAAAAACCCAGGATTGCATGGTCGAGGAGATTCATGTGGTAATGATCACAATCCACCTAATGCTAGATTCGAATATGACAGGGCTAATACAGCTAACTTCCAAAGTGATTGCCGAAATTGGAAACCAGACGGCTCAGGAGCTAAGGAGACATTAAATTGTAATGTCTGGAAGTGTGATGGAGCAGAGTGGCATAAATGGTGGATGCAAAATATGCCGGGAATTGGGAATAACTTAGTTGGTACTGATGGAAAGCCTATTCCAAATTGGTGGAGGTTGATTGGAGAGCCAGATACTGCTGTTTTGGATTATCTACCAAAACCTGGTACATTTAGTAACTTAGCTGCAAAGCTTGGAGAAAACTCGGCGAGTTTTAGTTTTGATTATTCTGGTACTACAACAGGGTTAAAAATAGATTTGTCTGTTACCGCTGATCTGTCTTGGGGAGTGTACTTAGATTTTGCGAGGGGATCTAAAAGCCCGGTTATTGAGAATAATCCAAAGAAATGGGATGCTTATGCTTGTGGAAAGACGCTTTATTGGAGAGCTTATGATGAAGAAAGAAAAGTACAGAGCTCTATCCAAAAAGCTGTAGTTGAGTGTGTAGCTAAACCGTCACCAAGTCCAGCTGCTTGTGCTCAAGTTATTACGCCAGCTATAAATACTTCAACAAAAGAATGCAAAGATTTCCCGAATGCATGTCTGCCTGAAGGTTGGACTAAACTCAAAGGAGAGAGTTGTGCTAAAGCTGGGGATTTGGCTGGTGATGGGAAGTTTGATTTAGGTAGAAACTTCAGCATCCTCTTCTCTAAGTTTAATAATCCGGATGGAAGCAAGCCACAAGGCTATGAAAAAGCAGATATTAATGGAGATGGTGTGATTAATGTTGTTGATGTATCTTTGATGAGGAATCTTTATATCGGAAAGGGTAAGGTTAAAGAAAAAGGTTCTGGGAATGTGGTTACTAATACTGTTCAAACTATCCAAAACACAATTAACAACTTGCTGAATCGTTAATTCTTATTGATTGTTTAACAACTTTTAGTTAATCTTAATATATGCCCCTACGCGTTGGTATTAATGGATTTGGAAGGATTGGAAGGAATGCTTTTAAGGTTGCTTTGGAAGAGCACCAAGATGAAATAGAGATTGTTGCTGTGAACGACTTAACTTCCCCTGATGTTTTAGCCCACCTTTTAAAATATGACAGCGCTTATGGCCATTGGGGCCGGGAGATTAGCAATGATGAGACTGGAATTATTATTGACGGAAAAAGATATCCGGTTTTAGCTGAAAAAGAGCCAGTGAAACTTCCTTGGGGGCAAATGGGAGTGGATGTGGTAATTGAATCAACTGGAAGATTTACAGATGAAGAGGGGATGAAGCAGCACTTAACAGCTGGAGCTAAAAAGGTAGTTTTATCCGCTCCATCTAAAGGAGGTAACATTGGGACATTTTTAATCGGAGTAAACCATGATAAATATAGGGGAGAAAATCTAATTAATAATGCTTCCTGTACTACTAACTGTATTGCGCCGATTGCAGCTATTATTCAATCTAAATTTGGAATTGCCAAAGCTTTAATGACTACTGTTCATTCAGTTACAGCTGAACAAAATTTAGTTGATGGTCCGCCTCCTGGGGGCAAAAGTAATGATTTGCGTCGAGCGCGGGCTGCTTATGTGAATATGATTCCAACTTCAACAGGTGCTGCTGTGGCAACAACTGAAGCCATTCCGGAGCTTAAAGGATTGTTTGATGGCCGGGCTATCCGGGTTCCGACAATTACAGGCTCTTTATCTGATTTTACTTTTTTACTTAAAAACAAAACTACAGTTGAAGAGGTTAATCAAGCGGTTAAAGAGGCATGCAATAATCCAATGTGGCAGGGGATTGTGGCCTGGACAGAGGAACCAGTTGTTTCATCAGATATAATTGGAAGATCTGAATCTGCAATTGTTGACCTGTCTTTAACTCAAATTGTTGATGGCGATCTGCTTAAAGTCTTTGCCTGGTACGACAATGAATGGGGATATAGTAATAGGCTTGTTGAACAGGTGATAAACATTGGAAAAACTCCGCAACCTTCTTAGTGTTCTTTCAGAACCCTTACTCTTAATTGCTAGCTTTCTTACCCCTAGGTCTTAAGATTAATATGAATCGGAAGGGGGTGAGGTAGTTTGAATATCCTGACTTGGATAGTACTAGGACTTATTGCTGGTTCAGTTGCTAATCTAATTGATCCTCGCCCATCAAGAGGCGGACTTCTTGGCTCTTTAGTATTAGGGATTATTGGCGCTTTGGTAGGTGGATTTTTGGCAAGCTTATTTCTTGGTGTGGGTATTACTGGGTTTAACTTAACATCATTGATCGTCGCAACTCTTGGAGCACTGTTGATGCTTTGGATTGGAAGAATGCTGACCAGAGCTTAAAGTATAAGCAGGGGATAGGTTCGCGCCTATCCCTTGTTGTTGATTTCCCCACATATTCTTGGCATAATTCCGGCATGTCAAATATAGAAAACACTTATGGTCTAAACAGGAGACAATTTGTTAGTATTTTAGCCGGGGCGAATCTTGGTATTCTTGGTGCAACTTATTGTGGAGAGAAGAGAAGGTTAGCTTCTATTGATTCTATTGATCTTAATACTTGGACTACAAATGGTCAAAGCCTTCTTGCTTTATATCCTGATTTAAGACCTGTTAATTATTTAGCCCAAGGCGGAAAGCCTCTTCACAGAAATTCTTTACTCACAGACATACAAAAATCACTAATTGAAAAAACAACAAGTTTGCCTGATTTAAAAATACTTCCCCAGTATTCAGAAAATTCCCGATTATCGCGCCCAAATTTGGTTGGATACAGGGTTGTTGTTGAGCAACGGAAAAATCCTTTGAACAAAAAAATAGATGATGTTCATACTTTGTCAGGTCTTGCTACAGTTTTGGATTTAGCAAGTTTTGCAGAGGAGTATGTTAGGGCAACAATGCCTTGGTTGGGAAGTTTAAACCAAAAGGATGCGCTGAGTAAGGTCATAAACAGAAGTGAGTTTTGTGAGTTTGCTAAATTTGCAGGTAGAATGAGAGTTGGAGCAATGCTCAGGGCGATTTTAGGGGATCAGATTAAAGAAGGAATTCTCCTTACTCAAAGTCCGTTAGTATTTTTGGAATATCAGAGGTATCAAGAGCATGCTGAGGAAAAAGGGTTATTATTTAAAGATAAAGAAGGTATTTGGAGGTGGCCTGGAAATACAATGCCAAGGATTAACTGGCAAGACTATAAGGATTTCTTAGAACGGTCAAGTTCAAGGTTGACGAATGGTGCTGATTTTGGTAAACTAATCCGCAGTGATTAGCATCGTGAGAAACAACGCTATTTTATAGACTCGGTAGCCCTTCGATCCCGGAGGACACCGGGACTCAGGGCGTTGCATCCCTCCATTTTAAGTATTTTTGACATTAATATTTAGTTTGGGGGTTTTTTAATACCCAAATTAAATTTTAAGACCAGGGAAGAGCAGCTCGGGCCCATAGCTCAGTTGGTAGAGCAGTACTTTTGCAAAGTAAAGGTCAGGAGTTCGAATCTCCTTGGGTCCACTCGGTTTGAGTAAGAGCCTCTAAATAATTTGGAAGCTGTTACTTGGGTCGAAGAGAAAAACCCTAAGGTTTGTACTTTGAAATGTGAATACGACAACCAGAGGTCGGAAATCGGAAGTCGGAGATCAGATAGAAATATCTGAAATCTGAAGTCTGAAGTCTGATTTCTGGAAATGAAGGCCGTGCCCGCATATGCTACGCGTAAGCGTTGCAGGCGGGCCAAATTAAACAAAAAATACTCAACATTAAGGCATACGGTGAATGCCTAGGTCGAAAGTACCGATGAAGGACGCATTAGGCGCGCGATACGCTCCGGGGAGCTGCCAAGAAGCTTTGATCCGGAGATTTCCGAATGGGGCAACCCGTCCCGATTTATCGGGGGACTGTTAACGAATTCATAACTTAACAGAGGGTACGTGGGGAACTGAAATATCTAAGTACCCACAGGAAGAGAAAACAACAGTGATTCCCTAAGTAGTGACGAGCGAAATGGGAACAGCCTAAACTAGTTCGGATTTCGGATGTCAGATTTCTGATGTCTGACTTCTGGACTGGGGTTGTAGGACCCGCCACAAAGGATCAAATGAAGGTAGTCGAAGTATCTGGAAAGATACACCATAGACCGTGACAGTCGGGTAGACGAAACTGGAATTTGCCTGGCGGGCACCTGAGTAACTCAGGACACGTGTAATCCTGGGCGAATCTGGCACGACCTCGTGCTAAGGCTAAATATACTTTCGGACCGATAGTGAACTAGTACCGTGAGGGAAAGGTGAAAAGAAGGGCGAGACGCCCAGTGAAATAGAAACTGAAACCGTATGTTGACAAGCAGCGGAAGTCCCGATTTATCGGGACGACCGCGTGCCTATTGAAGAATGAACCGGTGAGTTAAAGATTTACGACTAGACTAAGCGACTCTGTCGCGCAGTCGCAGTGAAAGCGAGCCCTAACAGGGCGCCAAGCCGTAGTCTTTAGACCCGAAACCAGGTGAGCTAACCATGTGCAGGATGAACCCGCCCTAACAGGCGTGGGGAGGTCCGAACCCATTATCGTAGAAATGATTCGGGATGACATGTGGTTAGAGGTGATATGCCTAGCGAACCTGGAGATAGCTGGTTCTCCCCGAAATATATTTAGGTATAGCCCTGAGCAACTAGCATGGGGGGTAGAGCTCTGGATGGATCTTGGTGGCGTAAGCTATCAAATCCAATCAAACTTCAAATACCCATTGCCGTATCTCAGGAGTCAGTCCGATCCGGCTAAGCGGAGCGGGCCTGAGGGAAACATCCCAGACCGACAGCTAAGGTCCCTAAATGAACCTTAAGTGTTAAAGGAGGTCATGATCCTTAGACAGCCAGGAAGTTGGCTTAGAAGCAGCCATCTTTTAAAGAAAGCGTAACAGCTCGCTGGTCTATCTACCCCGATTTATCGGGGCTTATGGGTCGTGGCGCCGACAACGAACCGGGGCTTAAAGGTTCTACCGAAGCTACGGATCAAGTTCGGACTTCAGAGTTCGGATGTCAGATTTCGGAAGGTGTAAAATGTAAGTATGCAAGATATTACTGATCTAAGAGTTTATCAACTGTCTATGAAATTGTTAGATAAAATAAACAGTTTTTTAGATCAATTACCTAGAAAAGATTACGATTTGTATCATCAAATTTTAAGAGCTTCTAGGTCAATTCCTGCATTACTTGCTGAAGGATTTGCAAAAAAGTCATCACAGAGAGATTTTCGTCATTTTGTGATTATGGCATTGGGTTCATCAGATGAAGTAATTACTCATTTGAGGATTGCCAAAGCAGATTTTTTATTAATAGAAGAATATAAGTCTTTGTCTAAACAATTAAACAGTTTAGCTCAAAAACTTCAAGTTCAGACTTCGGATTTCAGAAGTCGGAGATCGGATAAGTATTAATAGTACTTAGTCCAATTTCTGATATCTGAGTTCCGATGTCCGACTTCCGAATATGATATCTGAGTTCCGATGTCCGAGCTTGGTGGTAGGGGAGCGCCCGCCGTGCAGTGAAGTCGCATCGTGAGATGCGGTGGAGCGCGGCGGGGTGAGAATGCCGGTATGAGTAACGAAAGTCCGATGAGAAATCGGACCGCCGAATGCCCAAGGTTTCCGATCCAATGTTAATCAGGGTCGGGTAAGTCGGTCCTAAGGAGAGGCCAAGAGGCGTATCCGATGGACAACAGGTTAAAATTCCTGTACTTGGATGTGTCGATAAAAACTTTAAGGAGGGACAGAATGGGATTAGCTCAGCCCGCCAATGGCGGGTGCAAGCAGTAAGTTAGTAGAGATTGGAAAATCCGTTTCTACGTCATGTACTGTATGGTACGTGATAAAAATACAAGTTGTGATGCCGAAAGTGGGTGTGATTCTGTTTTCAGGAAAATCTCCGTAAAGAGGCACATTTAAACCGTACTACAAACCAACACAGGTGGGCGAGTTGAGTATACACAGGCGATCGAGAGAACTATCCTTAAGGAACTCGGCAACAAAAGCTGGACGTAAGTTAGCGAGATGTCCCGCCCTGAGAGAAATCGAATGGGTTGCAACAAAAGACGCTGAGCGACTGTTTATCAAAAACACAGGTCCCTGCTAAAGCGAAAGCTGATGTATAGGGGCTGACACCTGCCCAGTGCCAGTAATTTAAAACTTCTTTTGACGTCCGATGTTACATCGGACCGAGGAAGGGGTCTAAGATCTGGTGAACGGCAGCAGTAACTATAACTGTTCTATGGTAGCGAAGTTCCTTGTCTGGTGAATTTTCGCCAGTTTCAAGAGTGATCTTGGAAATAAATCCAGCTAATATCGGTGAAACCCATTGACTTTTGGGTTACCTTCGGGTAATCTGAAAATACGGGTAATACCGAGGGAACCCTGTACCAGATGGTACTGGGGCACCGTAACGACTTATATGGAAGGTGCCAGATAATCTGGATCTAAACTTTCATTATATGCTGGCGCTTAAGAATAACAATTTAGGATGGTATCTTTCTGGTTTTGCTGATGGAGAAGGCAGTTTTTGTGTTTATTTCTCTCCTAGAAGTCGAATGAATCTAGGATGGGAGGTAAGACCAAGCTTTTCTGTTGGACAAAACACTTCAAGGCCTCAAGTCATTCAGCTTTTTCAACAATATTTTAAATGTGGAACATTGCGACCTAATAAAGGAGATAATACTGTGAAATTTGAAATTCGTAGTTTGAATCCTTATTAGAAGTTGTAATTCCGCATTTTCGAAAGTATCCTTTACTTTCTAGTAAAGCCAATGATTTTGAAAAGTTTGTTACTATTTGTAATTTACTTGCTCAGAGTCAGCACTTAACAGAAAAGGGGTTTAAACAAATTGTTGATTTAGCATTTAGTATGAATGGTTTTGGGGCAAGAAGATATAAGAAAGAACAAATTCTAAATTCTCTTAAGGTGAAGATATAGTCTAATCCCTTTAGTAATAAAGGAAACGATTGGAGTTCAGACCCGCACGAAAGGTAGAACGACTTAGCGACTGTCTTGAGGATAGACTCGGTGAAATTGCAGTGGCTGTGAAGATGCGGCCTTCCCATACTTGGACAAAAAGACCCCGTGGAGCTTTACTGGAGCTTGTCCCTGATTTGAAGATTGGTTTGTGTAGCGTAGGAGGGAGTCCGACGTTACGTCGGACGACAATGAAACACCTCTCTTATCAATTTTCAGATCTAACTCTTGAACCCTTATAAAAACAGGGCGGAGAACAAGGTCTGGCGGACAGTTTAACTGGGGCGGTTGCCTCCAAAAACGTAACGGAGGCGTGCAAAGGTACACTTACCTCGAAAAGAAATCGAGGTTTTAAGCGCAAAAGTATAGAGTGTGCTTGACTGCGAGACAGACAGGTCGAGCAGGTGCGAAAGCAGGCTTTAGTGATCTCGTGTTTGCTCGAGGGAGCGGCACGGCTTATCGGATAAAAGCTACCCCGGGGATAACAGGCTAGTGAGACCCAACAGTCCACAAGGACGGTCTCGTTCGGCACCTCGATTAACCTATTAATTTAGGTTTTAGTCGCCTAGAGGAGTAATCCTCTAAGGAAAAATTTAGCTCATATCGGTGAAACCCATTGACTTTCGGTTTACCTTCGGGTAAATTGAAGTTGTAGGGTAATACCGAGGGAAGTCTCCGCCAACTGGCGGATGACCCCCTAACGACTTGATCATTTGATCAAATAGAAGGTACCAGATAATCTGGAATTAAACTTCTATTATATTGCTGAGCCCCCGCTAAATGCGGGGTGATGGTATAGTCTATGCCACTAGTAATAGTGGGAGAACCATGGTCGGCTCATCGTATCCTGGGGGGGAAGTACCTCCCAAGGGTCGGGCTGTTCGCCCGTTAAAACGGTACGCGAGCTGGGTTCAGAGCGACGTGAGTCAGCTCGGACTCTATCCAGTATGGGCGTTTTGATACTTGAGGGGAGTGGTCTCTAGTACGAGAGGACCGAGACGAGGCAACCGCTAGTGTGCCAGTTGTAGGTAAACCTGCAGCGCTGGGTAGCTACGTTGCTGTTTGATAAGTGCTGAAAGCATCTAAGCACGAAACAAACCCCAAGATGAGGTATCTTTAAGACCCGTAGAAGACTACTACGTTGATAGGCTGGCAGTGGAAGCGCGGTAACGCGTTAAGCTTACCAGTACTAATGGTCATAGTTGAGATTTTTTGTTAACGCCTTTAGGTCGTATTCACATTTTTTAGTACAAACCTTCTCCTAAACTAACTATTGACAAGACTTTCAGAAGCATTCTATAGTAAGTGTATGGATACTTCTGCCCGAAGATTTACTCCTTTTAAGTCAAATTCCGGTTTTTCCTTGGTTGAGCTTCTTGTTGTAGTGACCGTCATTGCCATCTTGTCTGTTATTGGTGTTGCGGTTTATCAAAATATTACATCTGGCGCTAAAGATGCCCAAAGAAAAGCGGATATAGATGCGATAGCCAGTGCACTTGAGAACAAAAAGATAAGTGACCCTAATCAGGCTGGTTACTATCTTACTGTAGGAGATAACGATTTTACGAATGGAAAAGTGCCTGCTGACCCGAAAAGCACCAGAAACTACTGTATCTCTACAGCCACAGACACAACTGTTCCGTCAACGCCGTCCGGTTGGGATACAGGTTGTCCTACAACTCCTGCCGGATATTCTGCTTTTACCGGTACTATGCCTGATAGTACAAAAACCTGGAAAATTTGTGCTGTTCTTGAAGACAAAACAACGGTTGCTTGTAAAATCAGTGCTACTAGATAACCCTTGCAAACACGACTGCCGATATTCTATTCTAAATTTATAGATTAAAATGAAAAAAAATTCAGGTTTCACCCTTATAAGGCTACTCCGCCATAGGCGGAGATCTTGTAAGGGTTTCACCCTTATTGAACTGATGGTAGCGGTTTCTATAATCGCTATCCTGGCCGTCATTGGGGTAGCAGTTTATGGAACTGTTCAGGAAAAATCCAGGGATGCCAGGAGAAAAGCTGATGTTGATGCCATTGCTAATGCTTACGAGCAAAATTATGATCCTGTCAAAAATAAATATAAACTCTTAGCTCAAACCGATTTTCAGAGTGGAAAGTTTCCTGCTCCTCCCGAGAAACCAAAGGGTTATTATGATGGGTTCAACTCCAGCCAATATTTTCAGCTTGATATTGCCAAAGGATCATCTTGGATGGTTTGCGCCAGATTAGAAGGACAACAATCTTTGTGTACACAAAATTCATCTAGTTGCTATTGTCGTGCCTCAACTCAGGGGTCAAAAGCTGAGATAATTTCTAGTGGAGGTGCTTTTTCGACTTTAATGTTAGGTGCTGATGGTAGTGCAGTACCCGTGTCGCCGATACCCACAGATGGTTTAGTTTTGTGGCTTCGGGCAGATGATATAAAGCAAAGCGACCCAACCCAAGTTAGCGGAAGCAACGTTATCAAATGGGTTAGCAGCCCATATTGCTGCAATAAAGATGCTATAAAAAAGGGTGCATATAATACACCTGTTCTTGTTTCCAACCAAATTAACGGTAAGCCTTTGGTGAGGTTTACTAACGCCTGTTGTTGGAGTGGTCAACAAGTTTTGGAAGTACCTGCACTTACAGGTAACACTTTCTGGACACTTATATTTGTAGGTCGTTATGTAAGCAACTATCCATTATCAATGGGAAACCCTCCCTGGGAAACTAATGTACCAAATGCAGGATTTTATATGGGTAATCAAATGCCATTTTACCAGGGGATTAGTAGTAGTAACAGGCAGTATAACCCATATAATAACTTCCCAAACTGGTCTTCAACCAATACGATAGTAACTTTATCTTATAACGGCAACCCCTTTTGTTATTTGTTATTAAACTCTACAAACTGTTCAGGTTATAACGGTAATATAACAAACACTTCTTTTACAGAAAACTTTCTTATAGGAGGTATATTGAGCAATTCTAGTATTGTAGGATGGTTTGGTAGTGCTGATTTTGCGGAGATAATAATGTATAACCGCCCGCTGGCTGGTTCAGCAGCTGTGGATGCTGAGCGAAACGAAGTAATTAATTATCTGAAAAGCAAATACGGATTGTGATGATAAAACTTAGACGCAACTTAGATGGTTTTACCCTAATTGAACTTTTAGTAGTAGTTGGAATAATCGCTGTTTTGGCAGCGGTTGGGATTGCTATCTATTCTGGAACTTTGAAATCTTCCCGAGACTCCAAGCGCCGGGCAGATATTCAGGCTATCGCCAAAGCTTTGGAAGCTCATTATGACGGTGTTAATGCCCAGTACCCGGTTTTGGAAGATGGTTGGGTGGTAAATCCCGATGGCTCAACTTCTGTTCCGGCAGACCCATTGGAAGGAGAAGAAAGTTGTAACGGTAAAGTTTGCGCTTATTGTTTTGAAGGTTCCAGCCCTTGTACAAAAGATAACTTCAGCAGTTTTAAAAAGAATGCTGCCGGTTCGACATTCAAAATTTGTGCTAACTTAGAAAATACCAATATAATTAGTAGTGGAGTCTATTGTATATCTAGTCAACAATGAAAAACGGATTTACCTTGATTGAATTATTGGTTGGTGTATCAATTGCTGCAGTCCTAGCTCTGGTTGGATTGGTGCTTTTTACTGACTTACAGAAAAACGGAAGAGATACTAAGAGAAAAAAAGATATTGATGCTATCGCAACAGCACTTGAAACTCGATACACCTATTCTTCAAGTCCTAAATATCCGACAATAGACGATACTCTGTTTGCAAATGGTATTGTACCGAAACCTCCGGGTGGTACTACAGAAGCAGATTACTACTACTCTGGAGTTACCACGTCTGCCGGAGGAGATACATTTAAAATCTGCGCATTGTTAGAGAAAAGTACTGGAAATGCCGATGCAGACAAAAATTATATTAATACTAATAATGGAAAGTATTATTGCCGAAGCAGTCAGCAATAGTTGACAACTATGTTTTTGTGATACTATAAATTTATGAGAAATAAGGGCTTTACTTTGATTGAACTAATGGTAGCAATAACTATTGTGGCCATTTTGGCAACCATAGGTATGGTTCTTTATTCTCAAATTCAAAAAACCGCTCGAGATTCTAAGAGAGTAGGAGAATTGAATGAGATCAAAAAGGCTGCAATTACATATCAAACATCAAGGGGTTCTTTCCCCGAAAGGCTTAGTGATATAGCTACTTACTTTGAAAGAGGCGCTGCGCCGACAGACCCTAAAGGCACAGCATATTCTTATACTGTTTGCAGTACAGACTCAACCAGGTTTGCCGTATGTGCTGAGTTAGAGGACTGTGGAACCAGGTGTCATTCATTATCAGCTTCCGATGGGTGTTCTCTGGGTGCAGCCCAAGAAGGACAAAAGTATTATTGCGTAGGCAACTAATATCTGCTATACTAAAGCCCTGGTGGTTGGAGCGTAGTGGTTCGACCTGATCCCATCCCGAACTCAGTCGTCAAACACTACAGCGGGGACGATAATGATCGCGCAGGCGATTGTGAAAATACCTCACTGCCAGATTATACTAAGCCTCAATCCTAAAGATTGGGGCTTTTTTGTGGACTAAGACTTATTCCATCCTTCGCCCGCCATGCAAGCTGAAGCTTGCTGAGGCGTTGCGGGCGGGCCTCACTGCCAGATTTGATAAAAGGCCAGTCTAAAGCTGGCCTTTTTTGTTGCTCTTTATTCGTTTAATTATATCCTATAAAACTTGACAAAAGGTCTCAGTATGTCCTATAATTCGAAAGTTTAGAGTTTGGAATTTTTTCCAGGCTAAAAATTATATGTTTCAAGCAATAAGAAAATTAAAAGGATTTTTGTCCGAACATAAAGAAACCTACCCTTGGTTAGGAGTTTTTGCAATCCTTATTTTAAGCGCCTTAACTATATGGCAGCTAAATTATGTTAAAGCTACTGATTGTGATACTCCGATTTCCGCACCTATTTCAACCTCTGTTCCCTGTGAACCTCCGATATCAACTCCAGTCGTACCCCCATCACCTAGTGCTATAGTTTGTGCTCAAGTTATAACTCGGGCTTGCGAAGTGAATAATCCAAATAACTGTCAGGATTTTGGTTCATCTTGTATCCCAGATGGCTGGACAAGAAATATTCAGCCAAAAATTATTAGCTTAAACCCAACCAGTGCTAAACCTGGTGATAAAGTAAAAGTTTCAGGTTCAAATTTTAATAGCTCATCTAAAGTTTATGTTAACAATGTAGAGATGCCAGGGGAGTATGAGATTGCGATAGACGGATCAGAAATAACATTTACTTTAGCCAAAGAAGTAAATTTTGATGCTAAGAAGAGATATAGTGTAGTTGTTGAAACAGGTAATGGTGACAGTAACGCTGAATACTTAACTGTTGCCCCAGGATTCTTAGGGGATGTCCCAACTGCTGATAACAAGCAAGCTGTTATAGCAGAGGTGGTTAACGTAACAGCTGAAAAACCAGAGGTTGTTTTAGGATCTGTGAACTTTGATTCTACTGTTTATGTTCCATCAAATGTTAATGGAGTTTTACTCAATGCTTCAAATATGGCTTTCCCTTACTGGGAGAAAAGAGCTATATACTTGTATAAAGGAATTACAATCAATAGCACTACTTCTTTAGGTAATGCAAAATTAGAACTTCCAGGTTCTTTAACTGTTTTCGGCCTTAATTGGTTAGGTTTAATTGCAGCATTAACTGTTTTAGATAAACCATCTGTTAATATTCCTGTATCAGGCGGATATGATGCAAAAGTTTCTTCAGTTGTTACAATTGGTGCAGATAATGTGTTTTTAAGTTTAGATAAAGCTGCCCGAATTGTTTTACCAAATCAAGCAGGTAAGCTTGCTGGATACGTTAAAGATGGTAAGTTTAATAAAATAACTACTGAATGTAGTACTGATACTCAAACTGCAGGGGATAATTTATCAGCGCTTGGTGATTGTAAGATTAATGTGGGTTCTAATTTAGTTATTTGGACCAAACACTTCACTGAGTTTATAACTTATACTGAAGCTCAAAAAGCGGAAGTTAAATCTACCAATAATGAATCAGTAGTAAGCATTCCATCTGCACCTGTCTGTAGCGATGCCAAACCATCAAGTGCGCCAGTATTGCTTTCTGCACAAGCTACAGGAAAAAATGAGGTTACTTTAGTTTGGTCAAAGGCTAAAGATCCTGTAACCTACTATCTTGTGTCTTATGGAACTCAAAAAAGTGTTCATCAATATGGAAATCCAAATGTCGGAAATACCACAACCTATACTGTTAAAAACTTAAGTGGTAATACTACTTATTACTTTAAAGTTCGAGCTGGAAACCACTGTATGCCAGGTGATTTCTCCAATGAAATCGCTGTTAAAACTTATGGAATTAAAGTTTCAACACCTGCTACAGGTTTTAAAGCCGGAGTATTAGCAGAAGCGAGTGTTGTAAACAGCGCAAAACTAGTTGACCAGCCAGCAAAAGCCGACAGTTGGATGCTTAGGGTAGTCAAGTTTCTTGCTGGGTTTCTTCCTTGGTAAGTTAATTGGTGCTACACTTTAAAGTGTGCAGACAGTAGCTCTTTCAACCTTAATTTTTATCCTGCCTTTAATTGTTTTACCTTTTGGAGTATCTTTTTTTGAAGCTCCGAAAGTTTTAATTGCCCAGTTTTTAATCCAAATACTTGCAGTGTCTGTCCTCTTTCAGAAACGACTATTTAGGCAACTAGATCTAAACCTTCTAAAATTGGTTTTGGGGTTAATTATTTTAAGTATTATAAGTTTGATATTTGAAGGATCTTCACAACTTATATTTGGTAATGTTTTCCGGATGCAGGGTGTTTTGCTCCTTTGGCATCTAGGGTTACTTTCCATTATTGGCAGTAGAATCGACTTTAAACCGAATCTTTATTTAGTACTAATTTCGTTAGCTGCAATTTCAGTGTCATCTTTTTTGTTTGGAGAGGTAAATAACAGAGCTGTTGGTTCACTAGGGAGTGCTAACGCACTTGCAGCAGTTGCAGTTTTTTTCTTCCCCTTTCTTTTCTTAACAAAGAACAGTTACTTGAAACTAATCGCTTTGATACTCACAGGAGTAGTAATTATATTGACGGGTTCAAGGTCGGGGGTTATAGCCTTTGTGGTTGAGCTAATCTTTTTACTATTGTTTTTTTGTCTCAACTTAAATTTGAAAAGGAGCTTGTTAATAACACTGTTGCTGATTTTAACTAGCTTACTCTTACCATTTTTTGAAGAAAAAATAGTTTTTAATAGAGTATATAAATTTGAAAGCAGAGCACAGGTTTGGGATGTATCTTTCCATGCAGGCTTAAGTAAGCCTATCTTGGGATGGGGATTTGGTAATGTTCAAACTGCTTTAAGAGAGACGGCAAAGAAGATGAATAAAGATATCCAATATGTAAATGTAGATAGCGCGCATAATTTATTTTTAGATTTTTGGATACAGGGTGGAATATTGGGAGTTGGTTTACTTGTTGGTTTTTTAGGCTTTGGGGTCATAGGGTTAATGAGAGGAGAGCAAGTTGTTTTACTAGTAAGTCTTTTGGGCGTACTGACGTCTATGTTGTTTAATCCAGCAAGTATTGTTTCTTTGGTTCATTTTTGGTTTCTAATTGGCCAAGGGTTTAAGAGAGTAGAATAAGTTTTACTTATGGAAGAATCGCTAAAATATAATCCAATATCAAGTACTGAAAAGCCAAAACTTTTTGCTGACCAACCAAGATCTCATGAAACCCCAGTTTACGAATCCGCAAGAAAAGACGAGACCGCAGCATTGGCTGAAGTAAGGCAGGTTCTAGATGAGGCCAAGAAACAAACAACATTGACAGGATATCAGCAAAAAGTGTCCCAAATACCGGGATATATAACTGAAAAGATGCCATCAATGCTGCAAAAAATAAAAAATGTCTTTAAGGATTATCGCATGCAGCTTTTTGCCAAGACACTACTAAAGGGGATGGTTTTAGTTTCTTTACTTGAATCAGCAGCCTTCTTCACTCATTTAACCAGCCTTAGTCAGTTTGTCCTGCCACTTAGCTTACTTTACATAACCTATGAAGCATTTAACAGTGTGTACAACAAAGGTCTTATTTTGGGACCATTTACTAATCTACATAAAGAGGTAGCTTTCTCTAAGATAGAAACACCACTAGGAATGGTCCGCTCAGGAGAAGTAGTTGGTTCGATTCATCTGGGTAGGTCTCTTGGAAAAATGTCCGATATGTCACTCCGAGAACGGGCTGTTAAAGTGCCGTTAGATGGTTTATTAGGATTACAAAAATTGGGTCAAAAGTTTGAGCAGGGATCTAGTGATGTGGCTGATGTTACCGCGGTTAGAGCCCGTTCGCATTTAGTCGCCCAAAACAGTGAGCTGTTTAAAAATCTAGGATTTTCCTTAGAAGAACAGTCAGAATTTCAGAAAGATAGTTTGACCCGTGATATTTCTGCAAAAATGATTGTTGCTCCCGTGTGGGGTATTAGGCAATTATTGAAAGGCCGGGGATTAAGAGGTTTTAAACAAGCAAATGCACTGCAATTTGGAAAGTCTCAGACAGCATGGATTTTACCCTCCCAGTTAATTGATCCTAAAAATAAAGAGGCATTGAATTGGCATATCCAAAGGTTCCAGCAGGTAGCAGCTAAGTTGGAGAGAAGTTCAATTTAAGATTGCTCTTTGGAAGGTAATTTGTTAGAATCAGTTTAATCTTTAAAGAAGGAGAATTATGAACCGTGAGCAAACCTATAACAATGGAAGAGTTGCTATCACAGCAACCAACTAAAACAATTAAACTAAACCGTGGTGATAAAGTAACCGGTGAAGTAATTGCAAAAACTTTACAAGAAATTGTTCTCGATTTAGGCACTAAATCAGAAGGTGTTATAAACAAAAGAGACCTCCCCGAATCTACAATAGAGTCAATTAAAGTCGGCGACAAAATTGAAAGCTATGTATTGTATCCGGAGAGTGAATCAGGCCAAGTTATTTTAAGCTTGCAAAATAGAGGTCAGGGGAGGCAGCAGATCAACCCCAAATGGATTAAGTTTATGAATGCTGTTAATACTGAACACACATTCAGGGGAAAAGGTGTTGATGTTAACAAAGGTGGTTTGGTAGTTGAAGTTTCCGGTGTCCGGGGGTTTGTGCCTTCCTCACAACTCTCAGGAGAAAGTGTGTTACATCTCGGAGAGTTAGTTGGTAAGCAGTTAAATCTTAAACTAGTTGAAGTAGACCCAAATGCTAATAAACTAATATTTTCCGAAAGAAAAAATTTTACTGATGAACAAAAACAAGCTTTATCAAAGATTAAAGTAGGGGATAAAGTGCAAGGCCCAATTCAAAGTGTTTCTTCTTATGGAGCTTTTGCAAGCTTACAAGATGGATTAGAAGGTTTCATTCATATCTCTCAAGCTTCTTGGGAAAAGGTTGAAGATTTAAGTAGCAAACTCTCTGTAGGTGAGGAAATTGAGGGAGAAGTATTGTCTGTTGATGAAAATTTAGGACGGGTGAATTTATCTTTAAAGAATTTACAAGAAGATCCATTTGAAAAAGTAGCAGCAGACTATCAACCAGATGATGTTATAAAAGCCACTGTCAGCAAAGTTTCAGATAATGGAGTTTTCTTTAGTTTGCAGGATGGAGTAGAAGGGTTTATGCCAAAAGAATCAATGGAAGCTGGAAAAACATATGAAGTAGGGCAGTCGATGAATGTGTTAATTGATAAAGTCGATCTCAATCGGCGAAGGATCCTGCTTGCTCCGTTTCTAACTTCCACCTCAGGGTTAATCTATAAATAGGACATATTGGACTTATTGTTTTCTTCTTAACTCAATTCTCCTGCGGTATAAGTTTTCTGTAAAACCACCTTTTTCCAATAATTCTTTTTCCAGACTTCTCAGTTGTTGGTCTAAAAGGTAGTTTGTCTGGTGAATTAGGCAGATAAGGCAGTTTGCTGCGGCTTCGGCAGCAGAAAGATAGGACAAATAGGTCTTATGGGACTTATTTGTCGTATATGACAAAGCTCTAATTTCAGTAACCCGAGGATTTTCCTTAGTCCAAATCTCCAATCTATGCTCTCTCAAATAATCTTCGTAGTCTAAGAGCAGCTCTTCCAATGATGCTCTTGCTACTCCAACGAGCTTGATTTCGGTTTTCTTAGAAGTGCCAGAAGCCATGGAGCCTTCAGCAATATTTTGTTTTCCAGATCTGGCTGCTTGGTGCATTTGGTCGTTTGTTCTGGAGCCTTTGGGGATATACTTTTGAATGAAGATCAAGGTTAAGTCATAGATAATAGTAGCCATTTGAAAAGACTTCAGGTTACGATAACCGCCATGAGCAGGAATTAGATTAGACATATAGGTCCTATACGACTTATAAGGCCTATGTTAACATAGATTAATCCAATTGTTCTTATGCAGAAAAAGTTGCATTTTATTGTCCCTTTAGCCTTATCAATAGTTGCGTCAATTATTTATCTTTATACTGCGCCTAAGGCGATGCTTTGGTTGGATTCGGGCCGGTTACTCGCCGGTATTGTGACTTTAGGGATACCTAATCCTCCGGAACCTTTGTATATGTTGTTTGGCCATCTTTTTAGTTTTCTTCCTTTGGGGGATTATATCTTTAGGTTGCAGATTTTATCAGCCGTATTTGCTGCTTCAACGCTTTTTCTAATTTATCTATTAATAAATCGGATTATCAACTACACTTCTAAAAACTCTCCAAAAGAAAAATACGGACAGTTAAAGATTATATTAAGCAGCTGTTTTGGCACTTTGGTTTTAGGCTTTTCTTACCAGTTTTGGTCCCAAGCGCAAAATATAGAAAACTTTATTCTGGTGAGTTTACTAAGCACTATTATCTTGTCTTTGGCTTTATTTTTACCGAGTAACAGAGAGTGGTTATTCAAGAAATTACTGATTATTGCCTTTTTATTTGGAATAGGTAGTGGAACAAACCCTGTTTTAAGTAGCATTTTTCCTTCAATTTTACTGATTATGGCACTCCATCTGAGGCTTTTGTCCATTAAAAAGCTGATAACGCTTTTTTTTGCAGGGATAGCAGGTATTATATTGGTATATCTTTATATTCCAATTCGGGCAAGTCAACAGCCTTTTTTAAATTGGTGGAATCCGGTTACATTTGAAAATTTGTGGAACCTATCAACAGGTTCAGGGATTAATGTCTATAATCCGGAGCTGGGCAGGATTAATGGTTTCACCGGCTCAATTGAAGTATTTATGCAAAGCACCGGAAATTTCTTTAGGATGTGGGTGTCGAAATTCACAATGTTTATTTTACCCTTTATGCTTTTGGGGTTATTCTATTTGTGGCGAAAAAGTAAATACCTGTTTTTTATACTATTTATAGTTGTTTTAACCAATATCATTTTAACCGGTCTTTATCTTTCAGGCAATCAAGAGTCTTGGTTTTTGGTTTCAGATACTATTTGGGCGATTTTGGCTGGAGTTGGGTTTTTCTATGCAGCTTCCTTTTTGCTTAAAGTCCGGGATGGTATTTACCTTGTAATACTCATCAGCTTGCTGTCCCTGTCGCCTCTAGTGCGCTGGTGGCCAAGTTTGAACAGGCAACCAATGCAAATCACTGACGATTATGTTCAAAATCTTTATAGCAATGCGGAGGAGCCTGCTATTGTTCTTGGGTCATCCGATATTTTTGATGCAGTTTCTTATTACAAACACGAAGTAAAAAAGTTTAAGAGGGGAGTTCTGCCGGTTGTTGATAACCTTATTTATATTGACGAATGGTACAGTGAAAACCTAAGGAATACCACGGATTTAAAAATACCGGACACCACAAACCTTAAACGGGATTCAGCAGAGGAGTATAGCAAGTTTCTAAATGATTTTTTTGCTCTTAATATGGACAAATATAAAATTTATACGACCACTGTCGCTCTTCGGGCTAAACTGTTTCCTGCACCCGGTTTAAACGGCAGTTTGGAGATTGATGAAGACAGGTTTAAGGTGGTTCCGCAAGGATTGTTGCTGGAAATTATTCCAAAAGAGTCTTCCAATGAGCCGAAGCTGGCCAACTTTGACTATAAGTTTCAAACACCTGAATTTCCCAAAAGGAAACCTAAATTCTTAGAAAAAATTTACAATGAGGAACTAGCGGGTATGGTGAATGAGTATGCCTATTCTTTTATGAATCTGGGAGATTTTTATCTGGAAAAAGGGGAGAAAGATAAGGCCCAGGAGTATTATAAAAAAGCACTCGACTACAACAGCGCTAATTCAGAAATTTTAGGCCGTATTTCTGATGTTGATTCCGGAAAGATAGAGCCGGGTGCTTCAGCTTCAGCGAAGCTTAAAGTGCCGTTTGGCTTTAACGCTTATGAATCAAAAAGTTTTAAATTCAACTATCCCAAAGAGTGGTTTGTAGATGATAGTAGGGGAGTGGTAAAAGTTTCCGATCCTTCAAATAGTTTTAAAGTTGAAATTAGTACTACTGCGTATGATGGTAAGGATAATCCGGAAAGTTTTGCCAAAAATCAAAAAAGTGAGTTCGGAACTTTGAAAAACCAGGGTTTGGCCAAGGTTCCATTTACTGATTATTCATATGTCAAAGTTTGGGAAGATTCTTTGGTTGGAAACAGGCTGCAGTTTTATTTGTTTAAAGGTGATAAGGTAGTAGAGATGGTTGTTTATCCAACAACTTCTCCTTTGATGAAACAATTTGATGGCATACTTGGATCAATCAGACTAAAATGAAAAACAAACACCTGCCTTATTTATTAATTTTGTGGATTTTACCTTCAATTGTTTATTTCCTAACCCGCCAACCATCCCTCTACTTTATTGATGCCGGAACAACTGTAGCAGCAGCTTCCAGCTTGGGAATTCCAACTCCTCCGGGATATCCATCTTATACAATGCTGGCTCATTTGTTTACTAAGCTTCCTTTTGGCGATGTTCTTTTAAGGATCCAAATTTTCTCAATTCTAATCTCTTTAAGCACACTTACTTTAGTTTATTTTTTTATAAATAAGCTGTTTGCAATAGTAAAACCATTGAATTCACCTGAAGGATTTGTCCGTTTGATCGCAACAGTTTCAGCGTTGTTTCTTTCCTTTTCTGCTATCTTTTGGTCGCAAACTTTGAATGCTCAAGCATATATTTTTACTGACCTGCTGCTTTTGACAATTGTATTCTTGCTGATTAGTTTAAAAAACCCTTCCAAAATAACTAAAACAGCTTTAATCTCCGGGGTACTATTGGCAATTGCAGCCGGAGGAAGCACGGTGATGGTGTTTATGATAGTTCCAATCTTAATTGTTACAGCTGTTTTTTATTGGAACCAGGTGGGTGTAGTTAAAGGTGCGATGCTGTCTTTAGCAGCAATTATTTGTTTAATTTTGATTTATTCTTATCTGCCGATTCGGGCGATGCAACGGCCCTTTCTAAACTGGGGCAATCCTCAGACTGTTGAGCTTTTCTTTGCTCATGTCCAAGGTATGGGGCTTTCTTTCAATGATCCGATAACCGGGAAGGTGACAGGTTTTACAGGATCTTTTAATTCATTTATTAAAGCATCAGGCAGATATTTTTATCTATTATTTGTCCAGTTTACTTGGGTAGCGTTGCCTTTCATTGGTTTTGGATACTACTACTTATACAAAAAAAACAGGCATTTATTTTTTAGTTTGCTTTCGATTCCGGTAATGAATTTAATTTTCGGAGGATTGTGGCTTTCCGGTAACCAGGAGGCGTGGTTTATTATCAGCTACATTGTATTTGCCATTGTAATGGGAGTAGGTATGGGGTTTGTAACCCAACTTTTATCTAGATTCAAGGTAAAAGTTTTTGATATTGGATTAGTTTTAGCACTACTATCTTTGTCTCCATTGATCTGGTGGTATGGAAAAATGAACCATTCTAAATCCTATGTAATGTCTGACTACGCTGAAAATCTTTATGCTAATTTGCCTAAAGATGCAGTTTTGATTGGAATATACGACACTTTCCAAGCTGCCACACTGGATAAAAGGATCGTCAGCAAAGATAGACCAGATGTTTTCCCTGTGATGACAAACATGTTATATGTTTTACCTTGGTATAGAGAGCACTTGCGTCATTTTGCCCCTGATCTTGTCCCAACTGAAATCGATTCTATAACCACATTCAATAGAGTAGAAGAATACAATGAGATGTTAAATTTCTATATTGAGTATTTGCTAAAAAAGGAAAGGCAAGTTTATGTAGCTTATCCTGTATTTAGTAAATCTGTTTTGGTTGGATCAAACGAAGGAGTATTTAAGCCAGATCCAAAAAAGCTCAAAGCCATTCCTGCAGGGTTGACTTCCAAGATAGTACTTGCAGAAGGTTCAACTTATGAACCAAAAGAAGAGGAGTTTAATTTTAAGTTCAAAAACATTAAAGAATACAAAAAGCCTCATTTTTATATTGAAAAAGGATATGTTAGCTCTTACAATGACGTGATTTCAGAATATGTGGAGTCTCTGATAGTCTACGCTGAGTATTTGCTTGAGGATCCAGCCACAGGCCCGCTTCGCAGCGAGGCGAGCTGGTCGTCCTCTGGACGAAAAGAGCAGGAAAATCCAACCAAATCACAAACAGCAGAGAAAATGCTGATGTTAGCATCTCAGATAGCCGGGGATTCAACAGAATCTTTAAACAGGCTGGCAATTGCTTATGCGACTCAAGGTAAGTTTACAAAAACAGTAGAATTGTTTGAAAAATTAAATAAGCTTTTTCCAAAAGACATTAATATCCAGTTCAACTTGGCTAAAGCTTTTTTTGATTCCGGACAGGAGCAAAAAGCGAAAGAGATGTTTAGTAAAATCGGCAAAGACAACTCCCAAATCCAACAAGCTGTTTCTTCTCAACTATCTATGATAGAAAGTTTTAACCAAAACCTTAAAAATTACCAGCCGTTTGAAAACGACCAAATGAACCTGAAATTCTATTATCCTGAAGATTATGCTATTACTTTTGCAGGAGATAACATGATTAAAATCACTAATAATGCCAAAGGCAAAGATGAGTTAACAATGTTGATTTATAGCAAAAAGCTAGCTGATGGTCAGTTTCTGGTTGATTTGTCAAAAAATTTGCCGTTTGTGATTGACGGGATATCTTTAGGCTCTCAGCCTACTCAGATGCCAGGCTTCCAAGCTAAAGTGAAGACTTATGCAACAGGTGAAACTTCAGTGTTGTTGTTTTTACTCCGGCATAATGACCAAGCTTTTGCTGTTAGGGTTTTCCCCGGCGACTCCAACAAAGCCGAGCATTTTCAAAATATTCTCCAGAGTATAAGGGTATTAAAGTAAGGTATAATACCCTAAACTATGCCGAAGGCTTCGAGTTTCTATATTTGTCAGCAGTGTGGATTTAAATCCGCCCAAAATCTAGGTCGTTGTCCTGAGTGTGGTGTTTGGGGATCTTTGGTGGAAACTATAGAGATGAGTCCCGCCGGAGGCGAGGCTCGCCAAAGGCGGCAACGGAACCAGAGGTTAGTTGGGATTGGTACAGTAGTAAATTTAAAAGATGTTGAGAAAAAAGATTACTCAAGAATAACTACTCAGGTTGAGGAATTTGACCGAGTGTTGGGTGGGGGGATAGTAAAAGGGTCGGTTGTTTTAATTACCGGAGATCCTGGTATTGGAAAATCAACGCTTCTTTCTCAAATAGCGTTAAATACGGCCAATATGACCTATGGGTCTAATGCTCTCTATGTAGCAGGAGAAGAATCTGCCCATCAGATTAAGCTTCGGATTGACCGGATCAAAAAGGATGCTGATTTGAGCGTTTTAAATGAAATCGACGTTGATGTGATTACTGGTGCGATTGAGCGGATGAAGCCCCCCTTGGTGATAGTCGATTCTATCCAGACTCTGGAAACTCAAGATTTGCAGTCTATTGCCGGTTCAGTTGGCCAGGTCAGAGAGTGTGCCCATAGGCTTCAAAAAATCGCTAAAGCTTATCAGATTCCTATATTTATAGTCGGCCATGTCACCAAAGAAGGGACTATTGCCGGGCCCCGAACGCTAGAACACTTAGTTGATGTAGTTTTGCAGCTGGAAGGGGATCCATCAAATAACTTCAGGGTTCTTCGGGGTGTTAAAAATAGGTTTGGTCCAACAGATGAGGTAGGTATTTTTGAAATGGAAGAATCAGGCATGTCTGAGGTCAAAAACCCCTCAAAGCTATTTTTAGACCAAAAGGTTAATGCTCCAGGCTCAGCTGTGATCGGTGTTGTCAATGGGGTTCGGGCGATGTTAGTGGAGGTTCAGGCGCTGGTTACTAAGACTAATCTTCCTGTTCCCAGAAGAACAGGATCAGGGATAGATAATAATAGACTTCAGCTATTGGTAGCTGTTATTTCCAAACGTTTAGGATTACCGTTATTTGACCAGGATATCTTTGTAAATGTGACTGGCGGGTTAAAAATTACAGAGCCGGCAGCAGATTTAGGGATCTGTATGGCGATTGTATCATCACTAAAAGACAAAGCGCTACCATTGAACACAGTTTTTGTAGGGGAGGTTGGGTTACTTGGTGAGCTTAGAAGTGTGCGCAATTTAAATAAAAGAGCTCTTGAGGCCAAAAAACTCGGATTTACAAAGGTCGTTTCTCCGGAGAACTCTAGATCCCTCCGGGATGTCTTAAAATCAGTCTTGTAAACTTAAATCTACACGGATTTCGCAGTTGTCATTGCGAGGAGCTCCGCCAGCTGGCGGATCGGAATGACGAGAAGTGCGAAACCTGTAATCTACTAGTGACACTGTGGATAAGTGGGGATAACTCTGGATTTTGCGCGATTAGCCTCGAGTTCGGGTAAGGTTTCGGGTTTATTTTCGGTAGTTTGGATTATTGCATATATTTGACAAGTAGCGATACAATTAACTTAATGACTGTCGAAGAATCAAAAAAGCATCCTACTCCTTCCCATCAAAAAGACATAGAAGATGTTGAGGATGTTAAGGCACCAGAGGTAGAGGAAACATTGGCAGAAAAAGTTGATGAAGATCAGCCCCAAATACCTACTTCAGAACACAGCCTAGATGATTTAGTCCATCATCCCCAAATCCCATATTTAGATTCAAAACCGGCACCATCTGCTGCCTCTTTCTTAACATCCAGTAAAAAATCCTCAGATAAAGGACATGTGATTCAACTTTTGATTTTAATGGTTGTAGGAGCAGGGGTGGTAGCAGCTACAGTTTATCTTCTTCGAGGCGGAACTTTATTCGATATTGGTTCTAATTCTACTGCCACTCCAAGCCCAAGTGTGGCCGCTTCGGCAGAACCAGTTCCTCCTAGCCCTAGCCCATCACCAAAAGCTGTTGACCGGTCGGCCTATACAATACGTGTTCTAAATGGTACTGGAAAAAGTGGTTTGGCAGCTAAAATTGCAGGCCAACTTAAAGATTTAGGTTATAAAACAGAGAAAGTTGGTAATGCCACAAATTCTGCTTTTAAACAAACTGTTGTGCGGGTAAAGAGTGGGGAAGATGCTTTACTTGAGCAATTAGTCAAAGATTTATCTGGTGATTTTGAAGCAGATGGGCAAGCTTCACTCAAATCCTCAGAAAGTGTTGACGCAGAAATAATCCTAGGGGCGAAATAAGCTTCCATTATCTCTCTGATTGTGGGAAAATATCTTTAACTAGCGTATAGTACACTGTACCCTAGTTGAAGAACTTATCTCATGCGTATAACATTTTATTTGCGGCTAGTTTTAGCCGTGATCTTTGCATTAGTAGCTTTTATATTTTCTGAAGTTATTCCTGATTTGCATCCTTTTGGGTCGATTTACCTTCGGGTTGCTATCACTATTTGGTTTGGTCTACTTGGATTTGGAGTGTTTCCAGATATAGCAAAGAGAGTAACGACGATTACTTTAAATACCGTAAACTCGTTTATCACCATGATCACCACAGAGATCATGAATCAAATGGTAAGACTCCCGAAACAAAGCGGGGGAGTTACTGCACCTGTGCCGACTAATGCACCCGTTGGTGGTGTTTCTATCAATCAACCACTGATTCTTGATACCTCAGCAATTATTGACGGTAGGGTTCTGGATATTGCCAAAACCGGCTTTGTTTATGGATTATTACTTGTACCTCAGTTTGTTTTGGAAGAGATTCAGCAGGTGGCGGATTCTTCTGATTATTTAAAGCGAAGCAGGGGACGAAGAGGGTTTGAAGTTATTGAAGAACTAAAAAAGATAAAAGGTGTACGGATTCAAGTATGGGAGAACGGAGTAGCTGGTAAAGGTGTTGACGATAAGCTAATCAGGCTGGCTAAAAATCTGCATGGGAAGATTATAACTACAGATTTTAACCTGAATAAGGTTGCAACTTTGTCCAGTGTTAATGTGCTCAATGTTAATGATCTGGCCAATGCTGTTAAGACTTTAGCTATACCGGGGGAGGTAATTGAAGTTAAAGTAATTCATATTGGCAAAGATCCAAAACAAGGTGTTGGCTATTTTCAGGACGGAACCATGATTGTGGTAGAAGACGGGGCAGAGCTTGTTGGAAAAACAATTAAGGCTGAGGTGACCCGGGTTCTTCAAGGCAGCGCAGGCAGAATGGTGTTTACGAAGAAGCGCTAATTTGACTTCATGTTGACTATAGGGTAAAATTCTCATTCATAATATGGAAATTGAACGAAAACAGGAGAGATTTGCCAGAAGAGCTCTTTTTAGGGGTGGTGGAGCGATTGCTGGTGCAGCTGCTCTCGAAGTTTTAGAGCAAAGAGGTTTACAATCTTTGGTTGAAGACCCGTTTGGAAGAGTTTCTCCAAAAGCTGTAACTATTTCTGAAAATCCTAGATGGGGTGTTTCTACGGTAAACACGCCTGAGCTTGAAGCTCCGCCATTTCAAATTGAACCGGGGGTTTTGATTACTGATCTGAGAGATATGCCAAAACGCTTATTCGGTCCGTTCTTTAGGCCTACGGTAGCAGAAGCTTCAAATCATATCATATATGCTTATGGAAAGCCGATGCTAACAGATGACCCTCAGCTAAAGTTGGTTTGGACATCATTTGCAACTGAGGTAACCAGAACTTCTCCAGGTGTCAGGATTCAATTATCACTGCCTTCCCCATATCCTGAAGGAGTGAGCGGTCCTTTACATAAAGCAGATTTAATCCAGGAGGGTATTTACGGACCTGATTATAAAGGAGGATATTCAACAGCCTTTGACCATTTTTGGAATTATCCAAATATCTTAAGACAGATTCAGGATGATCCTAATGCCTATGATGCCAGAAGACATGAGGAGTTGTTGCACCATGATGTGTTGATCCATACTTCACCAACTTCGGGTGGGCGGTGTATACCAACCGCAAGAAAGATGGTTAGAAACTTAGTTCGGAAAAATCGGGGCCCGTTAGATCCTTCCCCTAGAACATTTAAAGCTCCAGATGGGGCACCAGTTACCCTTTATCTTCATGACAAATACTACCTAGAGCAAGTAGATGGATCTATGCAAGCCGATCAACAAGTTAGCCCAGCAGCCGCAGCCAGACGTCTACTTAGAACAGGGGAACCATTTTATTTTATTAGAAACGTCGGAGGTGCTTTATGGGGGCACGCTGCTTATGGTGTGACTGAAGATGGAAGCCGAGTACTCTCTACTGATTGGGATGGGGGAGATGATATGTTGGTCAATGTAAATAATATTTATATGGCTTTTGTTGTCCAAAGAGGTGATATTACAGACGACCAGATACATGAGAAGAGTTTCTGGATGAACGTACACCTGCCCACATCAATAACCCATCATATGACCAGAGATACAGCTCTACCAACACTAGAGGAGATTGGTGAATGGCAAAAACGCCGATACGATATACTTCCAGCCATTAGACTTCATGGCGAAGGCCCAAGAGCCTAACTAATTAAACTGCTTAAGTTATCCACAATCGATTTTTCAATGTGAATTTCTAAAAGTATTACCGATGTTTGGGTTGTTATGTCAATATAGTCGTCTATATATATCCTCCAAAATAAACTCTAGGACATGCTAAATTTACAAGTAAAATTACTATCGGATTTGAAAGTGTTGACAAATAATTTTTTCGGATGTAAACTTTAATCAAATGCTAAGTAATGTATTGAAGAGGGCATTAGGAATTAAGCCAAGAGCTGTTAGAAGGCTTAATTTAGGGTTAGATTACCAATCAACGCAGGTAAGGAAGGTTTTAGAGGCTGGGGGACAAAAATTGATTGTAGCAGTTAGGGGGTAAGTTACTTTTTGGTTTAAGGTTTCTTGGTAGCAGACGGACCAAGAAATCTTAAACTTGGAAGTAATTGTACTTTGAAAAGAAGGATAAAAGATAACAAAAAAGAGCATTACTACCGCAGACGGACTCGAATAGCAATGCCCTTTTAATTAAGTTCGATTATAACTTCAAGAGCAGTTAGAAGTTATGATCTATATCCATAATTTCATAAATTGCAAGCTGTGTCAAGGGGTGAATTTGGGTCTTGTATTGGGGATTGATCTAGGGCAGGGATCAGTCTCCAATAGAGGACCTTTTGATCTATTACCATGCTATTACTTGTTTTTTAATATAAATTGTTGACACTGGTGTCAACTTATAGTATACTTGTGGGTATCTGTGCGTAAATACGCTACAGTTTATTCAAGAGCAGTATGGAAAGAGCAGCCATAAACCAATTCTTACAATTTGTATTACTCGGAGTTTCATTCATCATACTTTCAGCAGCCTTTTTAGCAAACACTAATGTACTAAGTGGTGTTTTTAATCGAGGTCCAAAAATCGTATCAGCAATTGAAACAGGGGATTGTGAGAGTGGTTGGAGATTTTTAGGGGGAGATGCAGGTGACGATAATAATTGGATAGAGGATCCTGAAGGTTGTTCAGGCAATTTTGGTGGAGGAACCTCATCTGGAGGAGACATAAAAGATGCTGGTAAAGAACAAGGTAAAACCACAGAACAGGCTAAAATAACAGAACAAGCCAAAGTAGAAGAACAAGCTAAAGTCGAGGAGCAAGGAAAGGTTTCTGGTGGTGGAGGTTTAACAGAGAGTGCAGGGTGTGTGGGAACACATAGCGTTTGGGGGCTTTGGAATCCAGATGGTTCTATTAATACTATTAAAGAAGATTTTGGTGACAGAGGTGAATGTGGTGGTGTGAAAGAACAGGCAAAGGTGACTGAGCAAGCAAAAGTTACTGAACAGGCTAAAGTTACAGAACAAGGGAAAGTAACAGAACAGGCAAAAGTAACTGAGCAAGCTATTGTTACCCCTGCTCAACAGCAGCAACAACAGCAACAACAAGTAGTCGTTCAGCAGCCAGCACAAACCATAACAACTGCACCCCAAGCATGTTTTGTCTGTGATCAAGGAAAATTCAGAGAGACATCAGCTTCAAACTGTGCAACAGATGCACCACTTTGCGATCCTACAAAAGGTGACCAGCCTCCATGCCGGGGAGCAACAGTTGGTCAAGCTTGTGAAGTAAGCAGAGTACAGCCTCCAGTAACTCCACCAGCTCAGGGTGGAACAGTTGCTTGTGCTGAAGGTACACGCCAGGAAGTTCGAGATGGAAACATTATTTGTATTTCAAATAATAACGTAAATACAAATACTAATACCATTACCGTCAACCCAACTATCACTCAAACTCAAACAGTGACCAGAGAAGTGGTTAAAGAAATTATTAAGACAGCAGAACCAGCTAAAGTGGAATGTCCTGAAGGTACTGAAAAGAGAGTGGAAAAAGATGTTGTGAAGTGTATAGTAAAAGTTGAGGTTGTAAAGCAACAGCCAAAGGTAGTAACTGTAGCTGCAGCTAAAGTAGAGGAGCTTCCAAAAACAGGTTTGCCCCTGGTTGCTTGGGGAATTTTAGGACTTGCTCCGTTTGCATTCAAACTTCGAAACTTTGGTCGAAAGAGCAAAGATGAGATGGGTGCGAACTCAATATGGGAGAGAAGACAGTTTAGGAAATAGGGTACAGCAGATATTGACATTAGATTCTGAATGTGATTAACTATGTCTACCCTACAGTACTAATAGATATTTCCCAAAATCATATATGACATTTACAACTATACGCTAAACGCTATACCCTATACGCTAAATAGATATGCCAAATACACGATCATTTAAACCAAAAAATTCAGATTCTTCTTCACTCGATATTAACGAGTTAGTATCGGCCAAAGGCCGATCCGCCTATGGTGGAGACGATGCAAATACAGGCGAACGTCCGGTTGTCCGTCAAGTCCATGATGGCCGGGATAGTTACACTACCCGCGATGTTCCAACTGTTGATGTTAGTGGTTATTTAGACATCATGTCAGAAGGGCATGGATTCTTGCGGCCAAAATATATCCCCTCAGATAGGGATGTATATATTTCTTCTTCCCAAATTCGAAGATTTAACCTTCGTCCAGGAGATTTTGTAGAAGGTGGTGCACGAGAGCCGAAAGAAAACGAAAGATATTTTGGACTTTTGCAGGTCAACACAATTAATGGAAAGAGTGCCGATGCTTTTGTTACTGCACCTGGACAAAAGAGTAAGAGAGTCCGGTTTGAAGACCTAACTGCTATTTACCCAAACAAATTACTGAAGTTAGAAACTGGTAAATTCCCACTTTCTCAAAGGGTAATCGATTTAGTCGCTCCAATTGGTTTTGGCCAAAGAGGATTGATTGTTTCTCCTCCAAAAGCCGGTAAAACTACTATCTTAAAAGATATTGCAGCTGGTATTACTAAAAACCATCCCGAAGCTATTTTAATGGCTGTTTTAGTAGGAGAGAGGCCTGAGGAGGTAACTGATCTTTCAAGGTCTATCAAAGGTGATGTGATCGCCTCAAACTTTGATGAGCCAGCAGAAAACCAAACTAGAGCTGCAGAAATAGCCCTCGAGCGGGCAAAAAGATTAGTTGAAGAAGGTAAGGATGTTGTGATTCTTCTTGATTCTATCACCAGGCTAGGACGCGCTTATAACCTGGTCGTTCCACCATCTGGAAGAACTCTTTCAGGAGGTTTTGATCCTGTCGCTTTATATCCACCTAAACACTTCTTTGGCGCTGCCAGAAATGTTGAAGAAGGTGGGTCTTTGACTATTATTGGTACAGCTTTAGTTGATACAGGTTCCCGGATGGATGATTTGATCTATGAAGAGTTTAAGGGAACCGGAAACATGGAGCTTCATCTGGATCGAAGTTTGGCTGAAAGAAGAACCTACCCAGCTATTGATATTGAAGCTTCAGGCACCAGACAAGAACAGCTGATGTTTTCTGAAGATGTTTATAAAATGATGGGTATTATGAGAAGAATGATCTTTATATTAGGGCCAGGGGAAAGAGCTGAAATTTTCTTGGAAAGACTTTCAAAAACTCAAAGTAACGCGGAATTCTTAAGTAACCTTCGGGATGTGAAGTAGGCGTGTTTGCATAGATTTGACTGCTTTGCTACAATAAGTAGCATAAGTGATGAATTCAACCTCTGATGACCTCAAGCAATTCTGTAGCTTCTTGGTTAGATATAACGCTTCTAAAACTCAAAAATTAGGCCATAAGGTTGAAGGTTTTAAAGAGGCTTCGCTTTCTGTATTAATGCACCGCCGGGGTAGGTTCCAAAAGCATGTTTGGCATACCTCAATGATCTCTCTGGCTGCTGCTGGAGTTTTAACTTCAGGTGTGATGGGTGGAACATCGATCATGGCCTCAAGTTTCCCAGGTATGGGAGACCAAGACCCACGCTTTATTGAAACTTTTGACCCTTTTGCCTCAGGTATTAGTTTAGATTCAATCGTCAATATCAATACTAATGAATCCAGTAAACCGCGCTCAGAGATTATTGAGTATGAAGTCAAATCCGGCGATACAATGTCGTCGATTGCTGAAAAGCATGGAGTGGCGGTAAATACTATTAAATGGGCAAATAATTTAGAGAATATAAACTTTGTAAAACCGGGCCAAACACTTAAAATCTTGCCGGTCTCAGGTGTGGCGCATACTGTTAAAAGTGGTGACAATCTGGAATCTGTAGCTAAAAAATATTCAGTTGATTCTCAGGTGATCATCACATGGCCGTTTAATGATATTGCTGATGATTTTAAACTGACAATAGGTCAGGTTTTGATTATTCCAGACGGTACACCTCCGGAAACTAAACTTCCAGTTCAAAAACCACGCCCACAACCTCAATATTTGGCCCAGGGTCCATCTTCTCCTGTGTTTGATGCACCATCAGGGGGAGGATTTGTTTGGCCGACTGTTTCTGCCGGAATTTCTCAGTATTTTGCCTGGTATCATCCTGGAATTGATATTCCAAACCCATCTGCTCCTCCAATTGTCGCTTCAGACGGTGGGGTTGTTTTAGTTGCCGGTTGGCCGGATAACTATGGCTATGGAAACCGTGTGGTTGTTGACCATGGTAATGGATACCAAACCTTATATGCGCATATGTCAAATATTTATGTATCAACGGGTCAAAAAGTTACCCGAGGCCAAACAGTTGGTAGGATGGGGTCAACCGGAAGGTCAACCGGGACCCATTTACATTTTGAAATCCGCTTCAAAGGCAGAGCCTTAAACCCATTAGCGATATTGAAATGATGCCTTTCTTTTCAAAACTAGTTTTAACTATATTTATCTCTATAGCTATTGGAATTGCTATCAGTATTATTACTGGAAAGCCTACAAAGGTAATATTTACTGATTTGAGGCAGGAGTTTGGTCTTCAAAAGAAACCTAAAGTGATAGAATCGATAATCGAAAAAGCTATTGATGGCCAAGATGGTGAATATGCATTTTATATTGAAGACATGATAGATGGCGAGCAGTTCGGTTTAAATCATGAAGCTAGTTTTAAAACAGGTTCGCTTTATAAGCTTCTACTTTTAGCAGCTACACTAAGGGCAATAGAAGATGGAAGGTTGAAGATGGATACAGTGATCAGTTCAAATAAAACCCATTTAAAAGAGGTTTTTGGCGGTGTGGATTTTGGATATGAGGAAGCTGCAGAAGATATCTCTTATACAGTCGAGGAAGCAATCAATCGTATAGCAACTAATTCTGATAATTTTGCAGCCATAACTTTAACAGAAAAAGTTAGGGGAAGTTTAGTTTCCGGGGATGCGCTGCAATCCCAGGCTAATGATTTAGGATTAGAAAATACCTATTTTGGTGATGATCTTCCAACCACAACCGCTAAAGATATAGGAATATTTTTCAAAAAGCTCTACAGGGGTGAAGTCGTTTCTCAAGCTTCTTCAGAAAAAATTATTGATGTTCTTTCAAAGAGTAGAATAAATAATAGAATCCCTGCTTTACTTCCAGGTGAAATTGAAGAAAAAATCGGGACGGATTCGGCCAAAAAAATAGCCTTAAAAATAGCCCATAAAACGGCAGAATTGCCTAGGCTTCGACACGATGCCGGGATAGTTTTCTTATCCAATAGGCCATATATTATTGTAATGATGAGTAAGGAGTTAAAGTATGAAGATGATGGAATTGAGTTACTAGCAAAGATCTCTAAAGACGTGTTTGAGTATTTTAATACTAAGAATTAGGGAATTTAGGGAGTTTTGGGCGTTTGGGGGTTGGGGTATTTTGGGAATTTAGGGTTATTTTTTGTTGCGATATTCAAGTCTTTTTTTGAAGAGGTTCTCTGTAAAACCACCCTCTGTAATGAACTTTTGTTGTAAAGATTCAATTTGTCTGGTTAATAAATACTCAGCTTGATGTATTAGCGTTATCATAAAATTAGCTGCTTCCTCGGGATCAATAGGTAGATTTGGGGTGTTTAGGGTATTTGGGGTAATTAGTTTTACCCTAAACTCCCTAAATTCCCTAATTCTTGAGTCAGTATCAGTCCACTGTTTTAAGCTTCTTTGTCTTAAGAAGTCTTCATAATCTTCGCGTAACTCTCCCAGTGATGCGTACGCTACTCCGAGTAAATAGATGTAACTTTTTAAGCTTTTCTCTAAATATCCTTCTGCGATATTTTGTTTACCAGAGCGGGCGGATTGTTCCATCTGATCGTATGTTCTAGAATGCTTATTGATCCATCTATCTACGAAGATTTGAGTTAAGTCATATATGACTACAGTCATTTGGAAACTCTTCAGGTACTTGTATCCTGGCTGTGACATATCAATGACATTATATATCTATTTTGTTAAAATTAGATAGCTCGGGCCCATAGCTCATTTGGTAGAGCGAACGAATGGCATTCGTTAGGTGAGGGGTTCAAATCCCCTTGGGTCCACAAGGTTATTCTGAAGATTTTTTAACAGCTGCTGGGGTTGCGATATCGTTTTTCTTTGGTAGATCCAGCACCTTTGGTAAGCTCTTTTTTTGCAACGCTGATTCTTCTTTTGCAGCTGGAGCAGTTGTTGTGCTTCCTGTAGCTGCTTGTGATTTGAGCTCGTTTAAGAAATTAGATGCAGCCTGATAGTCAGGATTTTCTGGTTTCAGTAGTGAGACTACTTTTTCAGCAACTAAAATGGCGTTTTTTGTGTCCCCCTTATCTCTTAAAGCAACAGCCAAGTTATAGTAACCATTAGCATAATCAGGTTTTAAGGTTACAGCATCAGTAAAGAACCTGATAGCTAAGTCATAATTTTTCAAAGAATAATAAATCCCGCCAACATTTAGTCGAAGTACCGGGTTGAACGGATCTTTTTGGATTGCCCGGCCGTAAGAATCCAAGGCAAATTGAGTGGCGTTTTGGGCTACACCGGAGATTTGTCTATAAATAGATCCAAGTATCTCCCAATTCTGGGCGCTATTTGGATTGAGGGCTACTGCAATCTTACCTTCATTGATAGCTTGAGATAAGAGTTGTTGGATGTTTTGCTTATCTTGGTCAGTCAAGGAATTTGTTCCGTCTGCTTGATTTACTTTGGAGGCTGCAATAGCATTAGCTAAAGCAAAGTTAGTTTGGGCAAGATCTGTCCGATAAAGGTCAGCCCGAGGATTAAATTTAGCAGCTTTTATTAACGAGTTGTAGGTATCGAGTCCTCTGGATGATGCTGCATTTAATGCTTTTCTATGATGATAATCCGCTAGTACTGCTGTACTCAAATTCCAGAAAGCGATAACAACAAGTGCAACAGCTGGAATGAATAATATAATAGGCAGGATATCACCAACTATTAAATTGGAATCATAAAGTTTTGAAGCTCTTATCCCAAGTGATATCTCTTCTACTTTGCCCCCAGTTTCTTTCTGAGAAGCCATAAGCAGTGCAAAAATTGTGAAGCTAACTAGCATTATCACTGGGGTGCTGACATGAAGTGTAAGCATTAGAATCGCAAGTAAAGCACTGATAGCAAGTGGTGCAGAAACTGGAGTTTCATTCTTAACTAGTGTTCTCCAAGCAAAAGCAATGACGACAGCAGATAAAAAGATTAATGAAAGAAGTCCTAAACCCCCGAGTGTTGCTAAAGTTTGTAAAAATTCATTATGAGCGTTTTCAAATCTCAGGTTCCAGAATTTGGTGTTGTTGTGCTCAACTGGCCTGTATGAAGTAAAGTTAAATAGATAAGTATTTGGACCAGATCCAACAAATGGGTAGTCTCTGAATGCGGATACCGCAACTTTCCAAGAAGTCGTAAAAGATAATTGGATTTCCCTTGGGGAGGTAGATCTCTTTTCGAAAAGAGGGTTTTTAATTTTGACCATTGGTGGAACAAAACTTAAGACAAGCACAGTGAGACTTACAATAAAGGGAATTACAAATAGTGGTAAGGACTTTTTCTTTAAGATATCTTTTTTAGCGGTTAAAAATACTAGACCGAGTGCAGCTATCATCGTAACGAATGTTGCTGTGGATCCAACCAAGACAATAGTTAAGGCAAAAAGAGTTGTGAGTAGTGTTGATAGGTACTTATTAAGAAACCTACTAAAGCCAAAACTGGATAATAGAGTGATTGGTAAGAGCAGGGCAGCCAACCCTGATGCTGAAAAAGATGAACCAGCTGGGGTAAAAGCGAGATTTTTAGCAAAGTTAAATGGTAGAAATAGCCCAAAGTAAGCAAGTAGGGTGATCAAGGAGCTGCCAGCAGCAGATGCGAGTAGTGCATAAACAATAGTTTTGACTTGGGTTTGAGTTCGAAGATGGGAGCTGGCGATAAAGTAGATTAAAATATAAGCCACAATTGATGCAGCACTTCCATGAACTCTTGGAAGATTTCCAAAGATAGCGATGTGTTGAAGCGGGCTAAAAATTGCAGAAACAATCACAATAACAAGCAATAAAAGAAGTGGAATATCAAGTGGGGTCCGGGTAATTAAAACCTTACCCTTAACAACCCAGGATAATGCCCAAAGTGTAAGGAGGACAAGGCTGGATCCGATAATAAATGCTACTTTAGGTATTTCGAAAAATTCAGTTAAGAGATCCGTAAACAGAAGCGGGGTTGCAAAGACTACAACGATTAAACCGAATGTGATTATGCTGTTAATTATGGCAGAAAGTTTTGATCGCATAAATTAATCCGAACTTATTTGACTATATTTTACTTTATATTTTTTCGGGCGAAGATGTCAATACTTAGTTAGGTAACCGTTCAGGATTTGACAAAGGATCGTCATTGCGAGCGAACGCAGTGAGCGCGGCAATCTCTTTTTGACTGGATTGCTTCGTCTGGTTCGACTCCGCTCACCATTCCTCGCAATGACGTGGGAAAAGAAGGTTTTGGGAACTCCTGAACACTTACTTAGTTAGGGTTAGCGTATAGCGTTTAGGGTATAGTTTTAATTGTAACTATACGCTCTACGCATTAGGCGAAGCCGCAAGCTCCGCTTATTATCTATACGCTATATTGTCTGTGGTTCGGCGAAGATTGAAACTTGATTTTTAGCGTTATAGACAATTCCTTGAGCTACTTTGAATTTTTTCTCTGGCTTGTTTGGCTCTCTAACTGTTATATCTTGGTTTTCTATCAAAGCTATGAAATTAGCATGCTGAGGAAGAATATCAAAAGGCCCGGCTGAATCAATAGAGGAGATAGACTCAGCCTGTCCTTCAAAAAGAACCTGGTGAGGGGTGATGATTCGGACATTCAGTATGTTATCCATATTAGTTAGGGACTAGTGCCTGATGCCTAGTGCCTAAATTAATTTCGCCTCTGAGAGCGATCCAATATACAGCAATCTATCCTCAGAAATGCCATCCAGCTTTCCTCCAATAATTGCTTCAATGTCATTTAGCATAGTATCCCTTGGTACAAACTTTCCCGGCCTTCCTGTTTGGGCTTCTGTTACAAAAAACGGCTGGGTCATATAATTAACAAGTTTCTTGGCTCTAGAAAAGGTAATCTGGTCCCCCGCCGAGAGTTCACTCTCGCCGATAATGGCGACAATCTTTTGCAGTTCATCATATTTACTAACAATTTGCTGGAATTTTGTCAGTAGTTCATGGTGTTTTTCACCAATAAACCCACTGGAGGTAATGGAGGAGGATGATTGTAATAAATCTACTGGAGGATATAAACCATATTGGGCTACATTCCGGGATAGAATAATGACAGAATCAAGGTAAGAGAGAGTAGAGGTTACTCCAGGATCCGTTAGCTCATCTGAAGGAACATAAATAGTTTGAATGGAGGTAATAGTTCCCGCTTCAGTGGAGGTTAAACGCTCTTCTAAATTACCTAATTCTGTTTGCAGGGTAGGTTGGTAGCCCTGTTCAGAAGGGATTGATCCAAGTAAGCTAGAGACTTCATTTCCAGCTTGAATGAATCGATAGATATTATCAATAAAAAATAATACATCCTTTTTAGATTCGTCTCTAAAGTGTTCCGCAATGGTGACAGCTGCAGCTGCAACCCGGAATCTAACAGCTGCATTTTCATTCATTTGACCTAAAACTAAAGCAATACTAGGAAGTGTTTTTGACTCATCAAGCTTTTGGTAAAGTTCTTGCCCCTCTCTGATACGCTCTCCAACACCGGCAAAAACAGATACTCCTTTATGCCTTTGAGTAATATTATGAATAAGCTCTGTAATTAAAACAGTTTTCCCGACCCCAGCTCCTCCTACAAAACCGATCTTTCCACCTTTCAAGAAGGGGGCGATAAAATCTATAGCTTTAATACCTGTTTCGAGAATTTCATTATTACTTTTTAAAGTACTAAACAAAGGTCTTTTAGAATAAATTGGCAGATACTGCGCATTTTTAATTTCGCCTTTATTATCTTCGGGTGTACCAAAGACATTGATAGCCCGGCCTAAAACTGCGTCGCCTACAGGAACGGTTAGTGATTTTCCAGTTGAGAGGATTAACATATTGCGGTGAAGAGAGGAGATATCAGTTAAATTAAGGCAGACGACTGAGTCTCCGGAGTAACTGTAAACTTCGATCTTGACTGATTTATCGGCTTCAGCAGTTAAGATGTCTCCAAGTTTTGGAACAACCCCTCCTTGAAGCTCAACTTCTATGATTGATCCATTTACTGATTTTACTTTTCCAATTATGTTATCCATAAATATTTGACGATAGATGCTAGCTTCTACCGTCCAAACACATTCAACCCTTTAATTATATTCTCATACATTTCCCCTTCATTTGTCGAGGATTTGTTTATGCTCAAGTTTGCGGAGAAGCTTTCTAGAATAGCCTTGTTTTGGATAGAGCGGAGGGTCTTTGATAGTTGTAATCTCTGGTGCCTTAAAACATTATCAGCATTATTCTCGGCAGAATACATAGACACCATACGGGCTGAAGTTCTGGAAAGCCTTGATTCTAAAAAGATCGCCTTGAAAAGTAAGGTTAAAATCTGGTTTTCAAAAAAGTAGAGCATTTTATCGATGTCTGGTTCTAAAATATAGTCAAATTCGCCGGACCCTGCCTGCTGCTCTACATTGGCCCCGGAAATGTCTGAAATTTCGTTTTCCTGCTTTAAAACTGTTACAAACTTGGAATGATAAAAAAGGACTTTAGAATAGGGGTAGGTTTTGTCAACTATTTGTTTTAGTTCCTCCGGTGTAGGAAAGTCTTTTCCAATGATAATTGGATCAAAGGGCTCTGGAAAAGCGGTATTTTTCAAATAATTTGTACCGTACTTACCAATCACCAGTCTATCTGTAGGATAGGTTGTTGTTTTTTCAACAAACAGTTGAGTGAGCTCTTGGTCCAATCCACCGTAAAAATGTTCGTTTGAGGTCAGTAAAACAGAGATGGTTTTACCGTTTTTTTCTAAAAGCGGAGTTTTTTCTCCCAGTAGCTTGTGGCGGAGAGCCACAACTTTAACAGCATGATAAACATTAGTAATTTCCCCAAAAAAGGCGATATTTTGTTTAACCAAGTCTCTTGTAGCTCTAATTTGGACAGCAGAAATTTCCTCTAAAGCTTGAGCGACTAACTTAATAGCCTCCGTGTCTTCTATTTGTGATTTTAAGTTTTGTATTGTTGACATGTTTTTTCTAGTTCTGGAACTAGGCTGCTGATATAGGTTATTAACTGGTTCTCGTCTTGCATTTTGGCTATTTCAGGTGTGAGTTTGGCTTCATTGCCGGTAAAGTAGCTGATTACTTTTTGTTTGCAGTTTTCAACAAAATCGTCTCCTTTGCCGTCAAAAAACTTGGTAAATACAAGGGCTAGCAGTGCAACTTGTGCAGTCCTTGGGACCTTGGTTAAGGCTGCCTGGTTTAAGATAGCAGTAACACTTTTTCCTTGATTTAGTAAGTTTTGGGTTTCAGCTGATACCTCAGACCCGAAACGGGAAAGCGCTTCAAGTTTAGTAGCCTGTGCAAGCGTTGATTTTACTCTGTCGGCTAAACGTTTTTCTAAAACTGTTTGAGTTTGTCGGCCCACCCTGGAAACAGAGAGTGGAATATCAACGGCTGGCCGTACTCCTTTGTGATAGAGAGATGAATTAAACATCAGATGGCCATCTGTCATAGCCATTAAGTTTGTCGGGATGAAGCTGGCATAATCATCTAAGCCGGTTTCAATCAGTGGAAGAGCTGTTATTGACCCACCGCCATATTCAGGAAGAAAATTACCAGCCCGCTCAATCAGTGCGGCATGTTGGGAGAAAACATCCGCCGGATATGATTCCCGGCCAGGTGTCCGGGAACCCAAAAGAGAGATTTCCCGGTAAAATTTAGCATGAGTTCCTAAATCGTCTAAAACAAGTAGTATATCTCTTGCTTGTCTTTGGAAATACTCGGCAATAGTCATAGCCACAAATGGCGTAAGATAAATCATTGAAGCAGGGTCAGAGGAAGCAGTGGAAACGACCACAGTATAATCCAGTGCTTTGTTGACCGATAAGGTATCGATAATCCTCCGAACTTCAACCAAGGGCTTGCCAATTAATGCATAGACGCAGATGACTGGTGATTTACTATTCTTTTGATTAATTATCGTATCAATAATAAAACTAGTCTTGCCCGACCTTGCTGAGCCAATAACCATCTCTCTTTGGCCCTTAGCAATTGGAACTAGCATATCAACTTTAATAATTCCGGTTTCAAAGGGTTGTTTAATAAACTGTCTGGTTTTAATTCCTCCAGCCACTGAATTTAGAGGCAAGGTAGTATTTGATTTGGGAAACCGCTGTTTGCCGTCAATAGGGATCCCTAACGGATCAATCATTCGTCCCAAAAGGTGGGGACCTACGTCAACATTGAGTTGTTTAAAGGTCCGGGAAAACATTTCATTCGGTTGAATTTCTTCATTGTCTAAAAGCAAAGCTTCGATAGAGGAATCTTTTAGAGAAGTGACGATTGCCCGGACACCATTTTGGTTGACAATAATTTCATTGATTTTTGCATTTGGCAGACCGTTTAGGACTAGAAGATAGTTTTTAAGAGAGGTTACATAGCCAACCTCAGTTATTGTTGCTTCTTGTGTTGAATTAACAGTTTTACTCATTTTCTTTTAAATTCACTTAAGCTTGCTAGAACTTTATTTCTTTGAGCGCTCAATTTGCCCCGGAGGGAATAATCTTTATAAACCCCATTCAAAGATAGGGCACATCCACCAATTAGCTCAGGATCAAAGTTAATTTCAAAAATACTAAGTTCACCAAGATTTTTTTTAAACCACTGGGAGACTTTGTCAAAATTTGGGTTACCTTCTGTAACTGAAAACGGCAGATAAAGTAAGACTACTTTGATCTGTTCGCTGATCTTTTCAACCGCTTTTGTTAAAGTTTCAACGTTTGAGGAGTTGAATTTGCTATAGAAATCTTTGCCCAAGGACTCAACCCAATCTTTATCAACAGCACCTTCTAATGGATTTTTGGGATTGTTTTTTTCAAAAATGAGAAAGTTTAAAAACTCTTTAAGTGTTTTAATTCTTCTCATTAGCTGCTGCTTAGTATAAGTAGTTGCTAAGATCTTTTTCATTAGGGGAGTAAGCTGCTTGTCCATAATTACACAAAAAACTTTTCTGTCTTAGCTTTTTCCAAACTTTCAAAGACTAAATCCATTTGGTCTTTTAAAGACATTTTTTGACGCATGACTAAGTTTAAGGTTCTCTCCAAAACAGCAATGATATTTTCATCAACAATAGCCAGTTGTTGTCCTTTATATGTATCAATCAGTTGTCGGGCGGATTTGAGTTCTAAGCTAATTGCTTCGACACTTTTTTGTTGTGAATTTGTTAAAAAGGTAGAGAGGTTTTGTTCAAAGTTAAGTAAAAGCTCGGAAACTTTTGATTTCATTGATGTTTCTGATTCTTGCTGGGCAGCGACTGCTTTTTCCTGGATGATTTTTAAGTTTTCAGAGAAGTTAGTGAGAAGCTTGGTTGTAGAGTCCTTCATATAAGAATCTATTTGCTCTTCTATCTTGGAACTTTGATCCTGAAGGTTTAGGACAAACTTTTCATACGAGTCCTGAGAGCTTTTTAGGCTTTTGACATATTCATCAAGAGACTTTTTAAGCTGCTCATCAACTACTTTTTTATATTCTTCTTCAAAGAGCTGTTTGGAGATCTTTGATTGTTCAACTATCCCTGTGGCTTTTTCAGTTGCGTCTTTGATAATGTCCTGGGATTTTTCTTCAGCTTCTTCGATTAACTTTCCAGCCAAAGGCTGGTCGTCCTTTGGACGATGATGCTCACGGATAAAAAGGAGTAGAAAAACGATAGAAAGAGCCCCAAAACCTACTGGTAAATATTCAATTATCCGGGCAGTATCCATATTTATAGTCTAAGTACTAAGATGCTAATAATCAATCCCACAGAAACTGTGACTATAGTTAAGATTAAATTCAAAATGATGGAGAATTCGATTGCCCCTTTGGCTAGTGGATTTCTGCCAATGGCCTCAATCCCTTTAGGAATAGCCCGGGAAAAGGTGAAGAAGCCAATGGCAAATGAGGAGACCCCGATTACTCCGGCGGTAATATATTTCAAAAAGTTAAAGAACTTCTCCGGATCCTGCACATTTCGGAAGATAGCTGCATTTAAGTAGCTTAAGGACCTGCTGACATTCCGGGGCTCAGAAATCTCGGCAAATTCAATTTTCATTGCGATATTAACTATTCCGGTATCGTATTCTTTACCTTCATGAGTGGTTTTTCCAGCTGGCCGAAACTCTGAGGTGACCACACCAACCACATAGCCTGACTGGGTAGCTTTCATTCCAAAGCCCTTGATAGGGGAGGTAGTGATTTGAACCCCCGGCTCAATGTCTCCGTTGTAATTGGTAACTTTAACTACAGCATCGCCTTGACGGACAATTGATTTTCCGGTGTCTTCTTCAACTTCTTTAAACACAATAACCGGAGTATCCTGGATAACTCCGAAGATATTATTATCATAAGCTACATCAGAGCGGACCAGGCCTTTGCCTGTAACAGAGGAGACAATGTCTCCTGTAGTAGCTTCTTCGTCATTAATCTGATAGATCGAGGCGATGTCAAATGATTGAGCGAAGCTATGGTTTAGGGTAGAGGGTAAGGTGAATAGAAATGTAAAAAGTGAGATAAAAATTATAAGAACTCGGCAGTTTTTCATCCTACTTCCATTTTAAGTGGATTTGCTTTAAGAAGTCAATTAGTTTGATAGTAGAGGTTCAGAGATTGTCAAAACCGTTGTCGTCGCAAGGGCTTTCTTTGTCATTGCGAGCGTAGCGAAGCAATCTAGCTGTGAATTAAACAATACTTTTATATAAATCATCAAAAGTAGGGTTTATTGTTTCAATTAACCTTAATTTCTTTTCTCTAGATCCGCCTTTTAGTTGTTTCTCTCTGGCTATTGCTTGATTAATATCATCATACATTTCAAAGTAAACCAGTTTTTCTATATTATATTTTGCAGTAAACCCTTCGACTAAATGTTGTTTGTGCTCATAGACTCTTTTCACTAGATTACTAGTTACTCCGGTATATAAAACTCTGTTTGTAATGTTAGCTAAGATATAAACATAGCCTTTTTTCATTAATATACCTAAACTAGATTGCTTCGTCCTCCGATGTACATCGGAGTCCTCGCAATGACGAATTCTTTGTCTCTCATAATATAAAGAATATAACATATATGATACTATAGTCATTGTGGACTACCAGAAACTGGAAAACTGGCAAAGGTTTTCTCAACTTCAAGGCCTTTTGGATCTCTCAACTCCGCCCAAGCATATATATTATATAGGTAGTTTAAACCCTGGTATTTTTGAAAACTGTGTGGCAGTAGTTGGCAGCCGGAAGATGACGGATTATGGTCAAAGGGTAGTAGAAAAAGTCATTCCGAATCTTTTATCAGAAGGAAAAACTGTTGTTTCCGGTTTTATGTATGGTGTCGACCAGTATGCACATCAGGTATGTGTCGAGCGTGGAGGTAAGACAATTGCTGTTTTGGGCTGGGGGATAAGCACCAAATTATCAGGAACCGATCTTGAGCTTGCTAAAAAAATCATTGACTCCGGAGGTTTGATGCTTTCAGAATGGGAAGACCAAAAGCCTGCGCACTGGACTTTTCCATCCAGAAACAGGATCGTGGCAGCAATGTCTAAAGAAGTAATTGTTGTTGAAGCTGCAGAAAATAGCGGTTCACTGATAACCGCCAGGCTTGCAAGCAACCTAAAAAGAAAACTTTGGGCAGTACCAGGACCTATTACTGCCCGCAGCTCCAGAGGAACAAACCAACTGATCGCAACAGGGAAAGCTCAAATGTGGCTTGGGCAAACACCCGTAAGCAATTTACCAAAAACTGATGACCCCATTTTAGATACTCTAATTAATGAAGCTCTAACAGCTGATGAAATTGCCCGCAAACTTGTTATTCCGGTTTCTGAAGCCGGAGCTAAACTTTCGATATTTTTGCTATCTGGTCAAGTGATAGAAAAAGGTGGAAAATATTACATAGCTGATGCTAATTAAAATCCGCTCAATTGCCAATATTGGTCTTGAAACAGTGCCGGTAGATGTAGAAGTGGATGTAGCCTCAGCTGGATTTCCCGGGTTTACCATTGTCGGTTTGGCAAGTAAGGCAATTGAGGAGGCACGGGAGAGGGTTAAGACTGCGATTGTCAACTCCAATTTGGATTTTCCTCCGCGAAAAATTACTGTCAATCTTGCCCCGGCTGATCTACCAAAAGATGGAGCAGCCTATGATCTGCCAATTGCGCTTGGAGTGCTGCTGGCAAGTGGCCAATTAACTATCCCGGAATCTATTGACTTAACAAAGACGTTCTTCTACGGTGAGCTGTCCCTGGATGGAACGCTAAGACCTACCCGGGGAATCCTGCTTTTAGGTCTTTTTGCAAGAAAGATTGGTCAAGATACTTCAATTTTTGTTCCAGAGACAAGTGCCTCTGAAGCAAGTGTAGTAATAGGCACCAAAATTTTCCCTCTAAAAACATTGTCTCAGTTAGTCAAACATTTTCAAGGTGAAGAAATTACCCCTTTAACTTCAGAAACTATTAGAGATGTTGATGATTTTACCTCAGTAGAATTTGACTTATCTGAGGTCTCCGGCCAGGAACAGGCAAAAAGGGCACTAATTATTGCAGCAGCAGGAGGCCATAATCTTTTAATGTGGGGTCCCCCAGGGACAGGCAAGACTATGTTGTCTAAAGCCTTGCCTGGAATATTGCCACCACTCACAGATTCAGAAGCTTTGGAAGTAACCAGAATTTATTCTGTTTCCGGATTGCTTAGGCCGGGACAGGCTTTGGTTTTGCGCCGGCCATTTAGGTCTCCTCACCACGGAGTTTCAAATGCAGGTATGATTGGAGGAGGTTCTAACCCCTTGCCAGGGGAAGTTAGTTTAGCTCATCTCGGGGTTTTATTTTTGGACGAAATGCCTGAGTTTCCCAGAACAGTTTTAGAGTCACTCCGGCAACCGATGGAGGACGGGACAGTTGAGATTGTCCGTGTTGCCGGACATGTGGAGTATCCTGCCAGTTTCACTTTAATCGCTGCCATTAACCCCTGCCCTTGTGGTTATTTGGGACATCCAAAACGGGAATGTAAATGCTCTGATAAACAGATCGCTAAATACCGGCACCGTATCTCCGGTCCGATTTTAGACAGGATTGACCTTTTTGTTCCTGTGTCAGTAGTTGAGGCAGAGAAGCTTTCATTAACTTCAGGGAGTGTTGAGAACAGAATTTCCTCAAAACAGGCAAAAGAGCAAGTAATGAAAGCCCGAAAGATCCAGGAGAACCGTTTTAAAGCTGAAAAACGGTCTCTTTATACAAACTCCCAAATGCGGAACAGCGATGTTAAAAAATATTGCAATCTTACACCAGAAGCAGAGAATCTTTTAAAGTTAGCTGCAGACAAATTTGATTTTTCTGCCCGCAGCTATTTCAGGTTGATTAAAGTAGCCAGAACCATTGCTGATTTGGAAAATTCCAAGGAGATCCTGCCACTTCATATGGCCGAAGCTCTTCAATACAGGCAGATGTAGCAGTTCAGGAGTTTCCAAAACTCTACCATAGTGTCATCGCGAGGACTCCGATGTACATCGGAGGACGTGGCGATCTAGTTTTAGAGATTGCTTCGTCCGACGGTCGTCGGACTCGCAATGACGTTGTGTTAATATATGACTTTTAACCGTAAAGAGATAGGACGTTTGGCGGAAGATTTAGCAGCAGAGGCTTTACTAAAAAAAGGCTATTTGATTCTAGAACGTAATTTTTCAAATCGATATGGTGAAATTGATATTATTGCCAAAGATAAAGAGACTTTAGTGTTTGTCGAGGTAAAAGCAAAAAAAGGAATAGAGTTTGGACTTCCTGAGGAGATGGTTAATAAGCAAAAGATTAAGAAAGTGCAGAAAATGGGGATAATATATATGAAAGGACAAAATCTTCCTTGCAGGATTGATGTAGTGGCAATTGTTTTATCGCAAGACTATAGTGTGCTTCGCCTAGATCATTATGAGAATGTGGTGTTTTAGAGCCTATTAATTTTCAATTTTCAGTTCTCAATTTTCATTCAATCACCATTGATTCAATCCTCAATTATTTACTTCTTAGAGTAGAAGTAATCTTTTGAAAGATCAAGGTCAACTCTTGGGCCTCTTTCCAAAAAGATAATATTTCGTCTCTTTTTTCCGGATAGCACCTGACTAACATTCTTAACCAGTATTTAGTTTCAGAAGCCTCCTTTTTACAGATAAAGATTTTATTCTGAAAGTCTTTTTTAGAGCTTGCACCGTTTGCTTCCATGTAGTTTGCGCCAATACTAGTAGTAGACCTAATTAGCTGTGTAATGACTGGTAAGCTGATTGGGGTATGTTTGAGTGATCTGCAAAAATCAATAATAATCTCTCCAAACTTGGCTGTTCTTTCTTCTAAATTGTATTTTTTATCCATTTGTAAATTGTTATCTTGGTTATTCATTGAAAAATGAAAATTGTAAATTGAAAATTATTCTCATGGTGCTCCTGTTGATGGTCCAAATCTCACCGCTCCGTCATCACCCGTCATTGCGAGGAGGCGTAGCCGACGAAGCAATCTACTCTTCCCCTGCAAGATTGCCGCGTCAGTCGTTACACTCCTTCCTCGCAATGACGGTCCCATTACGGGGAACCCGTAGACGGTCCAAACCTGACAGCACCCTCATTCATCAGGAGTTTAACCTGGCTAGCCGTCAGGGCATAGTTATAGACCCTGGCATCATCGATTTGACCATTTTGACCCTTGATTTTTGGACATATCTGTGCTAGTATACAGATACTAAGATCGGGTAGGATATCGACCAGTCGTAACCAGTCGGCTCTTAAATATTCACAAAGTACCCGGTCTTTTTTAGTGCTCATATAATAAAATTAAGCTTAAGATTTCTTCCTTAGCTATTGAAAAATCTGCACGGTTTGCTTTGAATGCTTTTGATGATACACCATGAGCATTACTGCCTTTGCCTACTAATCCAAATCTCAGATCTTCAGGTGTTAACTCTATTTTGCCTCTTTTACTTGCTAACTGAACCAAGTAGCTTCGTATTAAAGGTTCATGCCCAGGATATTCTTTGTCAATAAAAACCATGGTTTTTTCTAGTTTGAATTTCTCAAACAATAAATAAAGAAGCGCTGAGAAAACTTGTAAGGTAAAAGACTTTGATTTTCCTGCCTGTCTGTAAATATCTTGTAAATATCTTTTGTCACTAGCTTTTAATTTTACTGACCCATGTTTGCCATTAGAGAAGGCAATTATGGTTATCTTATTCGTTTGTTCTATCTTTCCAGATTGGTCTACCTGGCAAACAGTATTTTTATTCCTTATCTGTTTTTCAGGTTTTTTAATCCTGCTCATAATTATGGAGTTCCCGTGTTAGGGCCAAATCTCACTGCTCCATCATTGTAGAGTAGCTGAACTTGCTTAGCCGTGAGGGCGTAATTATAGATCCTGACATCATCAACAGATCCGTTAAGCGGTACGTACTGGTTTCCGCCAAACCTAGTCATACCCACTGTCATTACATCAGCATCACTTGTTGCATCAGTCAATACAGCTTTAAACCACTTAGTTTTATCTGATTGGTATTCCCAAGCTGTTGGTGTTAAGGTAACGCCATTAAGATAAAGAGTAGGTGTTATTCCGTTTTGCGTAAGAACAAGGTGATTCCACTGACTTGTAGCAACATTTGGTGTGTTAATGTAAAACCTCCAGGGAAAACTTCCGTCGGTGGAAAGTGTAACGTAGTAGCGCTTGATTGACCCGTTTTCATATCTTTCTAACTCTAACCTACTTCTGGTACCACTGGCATTTCTGTCAAGATTCCAAATGGCAAATTCACTACCTAAGGTATTGTGGTTTACCCAAATGGATACACTCCCTGTGGTAAAATTCGCATAGGATGTAGGGGAGATATCTATATAATCGTCCGTCCCGTCAAAGTTTAAAGAATAATTTCTTTTTCCGGTTTTGCCATTGTACCAAGCAGTGCCACTGGTATTTATATCTCCTGCTGCTGTTTGAGTGCCTGTGCCACCTATTGTTATAGTTCCGGTATTGCTGTTTCCAGAGGAATCATAAGCACTTCCTCCTTGCCCCTCGTCTAACTTCCAATGCCCCACAGGAGCCCCTCTATTATAATCCCAGGCAATCTGGGCAGCACTCCGAGCGTAGTTAAAAAGTCTTACTTGGTCAATTTGACCGTTGAAGAAGTTATTGCCGCTTTTACCACCCAGTGTTGTGGAAGTGTTGGGCGTACCAGGACTCGTGGTTGATGTACTTGATTGAAGAACCCCATTTATGTAAATTCTCCAGGTAGTACTATCTCTAGTTAAAGCCAAATGTACCCATTGATTAGCTGTGATGTTACCAGCGTTAATTGCCCCGCAAGCAATACCCCCGAGCATGAGGATGACACTGGTTCCTGAACCGCAAGACCCATTTCCGATAAGAAGACCATACCCATTTGATGCTGAATTCCCGTTGTAGAAGAGTATTGCACTTTGACTTTGACCATTCCACTTTACCCATCCCTCCAAGGTGACGTTTGTGGTTTGTGTTGTTACCGCACTACTTGTCGTGACATAATCACTGCTTCCATTAAAATTCCCGGCTTTTCCTATTTTTCCTGTTGTCCAAACAGGACCACTGGTTAGCGTCCCGGTGTATCCATTTCCACTTGAATCAAAAGCACTTGTGCCTGTTCCTTCCTCGAAATCCCATCTGCCAACTGGGGCAGCACAAGAGGTTGAATCTCCTGGGATACAATACTCTTGGTTTGCTGCATTTGGTTGGTAAGAAGAATTATCAGACAGCGCTCCTAAAACCAAATTAGAACTTCTGTTGTATTCCAGCTTCACCTCATCAGCAGTGAGGGTATAAGGGTAGACTTTGACTTCATCCATTCTACCAGTGAAATAGTAAACGCTGTTTTCAGCTGATTTACCTAAAGTTACGGCAGTTGCAGAATCTGCTATATCTTTATTCCCAGAAGTTTCCCTTTGTAGAACACCGTTTACATACATTCTTGAAACATCATTTACATCATCGTATACGGCTACAATATGATACCAAGTATTTACTGCAGCTATAGTACTAGAACTTGTAAAAATTGAACTCCCTTCTTTTGCCAACACAAATCGATAATCTGAATAGTATGAATAATCGAAACTTAAATCCCATGAATTTGTGCCATCTCTATGGGAGATTATGGCCTTTCTGTAAGTTGGGGAAGTAGTTCCTGGAAAGGCTGTTGGGTATACCCATACTGATAAAGTGAAGTCATTGGCTAGAGTAAAAGCAGCATTATCAGGAATACTTACATAATCATTACTACCATCGAAAGTGATCGCTTTTCCAAACTTCCCACTTTGAGTCCAACCTGATGTTGAGGTGGCAGGGGAGGCCATACCAGAAAGGGTACCATTTAGGGTTGAACCCTGATTGCCAGAATTATTGGCAGTGGTGCCATATCCTTCATCGAATTTGTAGTAGGCAACAGGACCGGTAGAAGATTGCCGCGCTCCGCTCGCAATGACAGGTCTTCCACCGTTCATGTCTTCAGTTATCTGCTTCTGGGTTCGGGCGTAGTTGTAAAAGCGGATATCGTCGAGTTTACCGTTTAAGTAAACTGAGTTTGCCAAACCAAAAGTAATGGCCGATGCGGAGATTGCTGTACCAGTGGTAGCCGCTACATGATTCCATTGGTTGGCTGTAATTGTACCATTAAGAACCCCATTGACATAGATTGATGGGGAAGTAAATCCCGTAGCGGAAACTGTCCCGGATGATGAGGTGATATAAGCTGAGGCAGTCAAAGCCAACATGTTGGCAGTAGAAGATGAGGGGTTAACCCAAAACTCAACAGTGTTGGCGGAGATGGTATTGGATACAGTAACATTGTCATCCGTTCCATCAAAATTTACTCCAGCACCATATCTTCCATTAGTCCAGGTTGGGTCATTAGTTAGGGTACCGGTGTTGGCATTGCCAGAGGAGTCATAGGCAGAGGTGCCGGTTTTCTCTTCAAACTTCCAATATCCCACTGGCCCTGGGGCGAAGTTGTAGAGGGTTGTACGCTCTGCAGCAGAGAGGACCTTTTTATAAACTCGCATTTCATCAAGGACCCCGTCCATATAAGCAGTTGTGTTATATCGGCCTATTTGGAATGTTGCAGTTGTATCAGAAGGCCCAATGGGAAAAGCAGTGGAATCTACAGAACCATTATTGACTTGGATATTAATTGTATTGGCAGATGAATCATGCCAGGCAACAACAAAATACCAGACCCCAGTTGTGGGAGTGCCTAAAGACGTAGCATCCGCCTCAATACTAGAACCAGTAGAAGTTTTTACCAAGAAGTCAAACTCGCCAGGTGTGTTATTGTAGCGAAGAATGTATTCCTGTCCGTTACTGTCCCATTTTGAAACTATAGTTCGCTCGGCGTTAGTACTCTCCAACTTAACCCATGCTGCTACTGTAAAGTCTATATCTCCGGTTGAGAGTGTTGCATTATCGGAGATAGAAAAATATTCTGTGCTATCTGCTTCAAAATCCCCAGCATTACCAAATTTACCCCCAACTCTGGCAACAGTATTGTTATCAGTTAGAGTATTACCATTGCCAGAAGAGTCAGTTGCATTTCCAGATGATTCATCCATTTTCCAGTAGCCTACTAATCCATCAGAAAGACTAGATTGCTTCGCTCCGCTCGCAATGACGCCGCCGCCGGAGTTGAAAGAGGAGCCTTCATTATTTGCTCTTGAGTTATAATCAGCCTTGATCTGGTCAGCAGTACGGGCATAGGGGTAGATTTTAGGTTCGTCCACGAAGCCCTTAAATGGAAAGACTACATTCGAATCATTTTCATTACCATCATTTCGATTTGATCCAATACGTAGCTTACCATTGTTCGAAACGTTCCTAACTGTAAGCCCTGTCGATGTTTGTCGTAACTTTCCATCAAGGTAAATAAGTATGCTTGTTCCTGTGCGAACACCAGTAATTTGATGCCAATTCGAATCATTAACTGAGTTAGCACCAATACCAGAATAACTATCACTTACATTTGCTGTATATAAGATAATGTCATTGTTCGTATCGATATATACAGAGTAATCTCCGTTCGTATAAGAAGTAGTGTCTTTTTTATTAATAAGATCTTGTCTAGTGCCAAAGTTACCTGTTCTTCTAAACCAAAGTTGAATAGTGAAATCTCCAGTGCCAAGGTCTAGACTGTTCGCGTCATTTACCTTTACAAAATCATCCGTACCATCAAACAGTAAGCATTTACCAGAGATACACATATCCTCAGTCTGCCAGGTGGGACTATTAGTCAAGGTGCCGTCGTTGTTGTTAGTTGTTGAATCTTGGGCTGTTGTGCCGGTGCCGTCATCAAACTTCCAGTAAGCTACCGGCCCTGTGCCTTTTTCTTCTGAGGCAGCAGTAGAGGAGGCAGGGGAGAAAGTAGCTTCTGAGAATTGGGCAGCCTCTGTTCCTGCATCTGCTGCGGGGTTGCCGTAGTAGTGGTAGATAATGGTTCTTCCGGCGTTGATGGTTGGAACTAAAACATAATAGTCAGTTGACGCTGTGTTACAAGCACCTCCTGATGAATCTAAATAGTATTTGAGGACCTGGCCGTTTTGGTCTGTAAAACGGGAGTCATCACAGTCTGATTGGAGTTTGCCGGCGGTGATCAGAGTAGCTGTATCTATGTCAAACTTGATCTTTTTATTGCTGTCTGCTGCTCCTGTGTTATTGATAGAGTAGGAGGTTCTATACCCCCAGTCATCATCTGCCCAGGCAGCTTGAGCGGGTCGGGGTTTTATCAATAAATAAAGTCCTGAACCAGTGAATACTAAAATTCCTATTAGTATCATCAACAAGCTTTTTTTTGTAATTCTGATAAAGCCTTCTTGGGTCATTGTGATCCCGATGTCCATCGGGGGTGGCAATCTAGATTGCTTCGTCGTTAACACTCCTCGCAATGACGATTTGATCTTTGACAAAATTCTGTTCATATGCTATATTATTCGTGCTGGTTAACCGAAAGGTTTATTCGGCTAATCCCAAGCCGACGGCCAGCACAAATTTACTCCTTTTCTAAATCTCTGTTTTTAGCGTTTAGTATCCCATATCGGTCTTTTCTCCAAGCTGGGATCACGCTCCAGAAATGCTTTTTACCTTTCCCTGCCTGTCTAATAATTACTTTAATTCTTCTATTATCTATTACTGCTTCAAAAGTCCAGAATTGGTATTTTATACCTTCCCTAATATAATATGTTTCTTCTTGAGCTAAAGGCATTAGCTTTAAAACTTTAATAGCACTAGGCAGAAGACGAATATTTGTCTCTATTCTCGACATTTCTCTACGACTGCGTCCTCCTTTATAGATGAGATGATTAATACCCTTGGCATTGAAAACAATCTTTTCGTTTGGAAAAGCAGGACAAATGATCTCTTTATTTCTATTAAAGATTTTTTTAAGTTCGTCTTTAAATTTTGTCATTAAAAAATTCTACTGACTATTACCTTCCAAACCTACGAGTAACTAAATTGTACTAATTTAGATAGAAAGAGCAAAAAAGTTCAGAGACAATTAAGAGGTGTTGTTTATAATTTTTTAGCTATCTTTGTTTTAGAATCTAGTATTGATAGTGTCAAAATATTTAGCAGAGTTGTGGCTAGAGTGATAGTATCTTGTGGACAAAAAACTATTCTGGTATATTAGACCCATGACTTCTAATGACTATGCTACTAAGCAAGATATCCGTATGTTGAAGCAAGAGCTTAATGGTGCTAAAGGCGAGTTAAAGCAAGAGATTAACAATCTTGAAGTGAGAGTAGATGTTAAATTCAAGCTAATGCGTGAGGAGATGAGAGATGGATTTTCTCAAATGGAGAAACGATTTGATGAAGCGTTTGGTAAATTAGATGGCTTTGTTAAGATTTTACAAAAAGTAGACCAAGAACAATCATCAATGATTCAAAGGCAGGATGATATGGAAGAAGATGTTACCGTAATTAAAACTGTTCCCATTATCGCTCAACAATTGAGACCGAGAAAGAAGCATTGAGTATGAGTGCGATATACTATTGTGATGTTTGTAGTAATAAAATAGAAACGGAATCAACTCCTGTTTGGATTACCTGGAGGTCCTCTTTTAAACACATCTGTAAAGTCTGCTTAGAGTCTGTTGAAGAATTTCTTGAACAAAGAAAAGAATCTCTAAAAAATCAGTCTCCTATCCGGCCACAAGCTGTTGATTAGATCCTTCGACTTCGCTCAGGCCGTTCGAGGCTCTGAGGAGCCCTCAGGCTCTCGAAGAGATGACAACGCTGGAAAATACTAATCAGTTACCTAGCGAGTATCGACGATCCACCAGTCGATGCTTAGATCAGTTGGCAATGGTACAGATATTTTGATGGTGAAGCTTTGTTTTTTGGGATCTTTATTTGTTATTGCTACAGCAATAGGCTGGGATGGGGAAGTAAAGATTTTTGATTTGGCAGCAATCTGGGCTGATTCAACAATCACTTCAGTTTGTCCAGCCTTGAGAATAATTGTATCCAGGCTTTTAGGATCAATTGCGAGCTTGTTAGCAGTAATTAGTCCATCTTTGCTAATGGTCACCTCTCCATCAAAAAGATCGATAGACTGGGCTAAAGGTGAATTCTGCAGGAAAAGTGTTCCAATAGTATTGATTGAGTCTCCATTTATAGATAATGACCCATCAATACTTACATCTCCCGCAATAGTAGTTTTACCTAAGAATGTCTCACCAAAGGATTTGAAGATATTAGAGACAGATAAATCATATGCAGCTAGCATCCCTGAGAAGGTAGCTTCAGATTGGACTTCTAAATTAGCCAAAGATGCACTACCAGTAGCGAGTAAAATGGATGGATCAATTAAACCAATATCGTCATTGCGATCCCGATGTTCATCGGGAGAAGCAATCTCTGAGACTGCCGCGCTAGCGCTCGCAGTGACAGGGGATGGGGAAGCTGAGGAAGAAGATTCAAGTGTTTCAAGCCTTGATTCTAGACTCTTGATTCTTGCCTCTAGTCCCTGATTATTAGCTTCAACTTGTGTAACTTTTGTTCCAATAGCAGTAATGTCTGTTTCTAATTTGGCTGTCAGTAAACTGGGATCTAACGTGAGTTTTCCGGTTTTGATTGATGGAACAATTAATGACCCGTCAGCATCTAAACTTAAGTTAGCTAGTATGTTTGAAGGATCAGCATAGGATGGTTGAATGAAAGTGAGGATTTTGCCTTGGCAAGATTGCTTTGCTTCGCTCGCAATGACGTCATTGCGAGGAATGGAGATCCCTCGCTCGTCATTGCGAAGGCTCGAAGAGCCTGAAGCAATCTCTTGATTAGCTAGATCGCCACGCTGCGCCAGGTTCCAGACGGTACCTGGCTGCGCTCGCGATGACAGAGAAGGACACTCGAATGCTTCCAGTGCTTTACCAATCACAAACCCTGGTCTGGTAGCTTTCATGGCTACCCCAGGTACACTACTACTGGTTAGATTAGCTACTTGAACTTTTTCAGCATACTCTGAAACTACACCTACTATCTTTGAATCATAAGGGGTATTAGACTTACCTAACATAAAAGGATCATCAGGATCATTGATAGTATTTGGTTTGTCAGTAACAGACACTAAATCAGCAATGTCAGCATCTTCTGCGGGAGCCCATTCTGCATAGTCTGTTAAGGCTCCGGAACAAAGCCAGGAACCATCATAATTGCAAAGTTTATTATTAGTAGAATCAAACACTAAAGCATTTCTGCCTGTATATGAGGTGGGAGTACCGGTTGGAGTTCCGGCAACAGAGGTTAGATACAAAAACCCGTCAGTTGCCGTGGTTGCTAAAGCAGCTGAGCCCAAGACTAAGCTACCACTAGATGTTACTGCCAGTCCCTGGGCATTGGAAGTGTAGTTGACAGTGATTAAATCTAAAGTTGGTGTAGAGGCAGAATCAGAAGTTGACAAAGCTGCTGCAAAATCTAAAGTTCCTGCAGAAAAACCACCTGAATCAGACCATTGGGAAGAGGTAATAGCTTCGATAGTAGTTTTAGTCATCCCATTAGTATCAATATTTGCCAGAGTAGAAGATGTCCAGGCAGATCCGCTCCAGTATTTCCAGGTAGACCTGTTATCAAATGAAACTAAATACTTAATATTAGTATTAGTTGGAAGGGTTTGAGTGATTGAAACAGAAGAAACAGCTGTCCAGGAAGAGGAGTCAATTTGAGTAGCCGCAGCAGTAGTGACATAATATGATTGAGCTGTAGGGTAGGAGACACCAGTGTAAGTGATTAATACTATACCATTATCACCATTAGCATTGCTTCCAGTACCACCATCCCCTAAGCCTGCTCTGTCTGCATCACCTGAGTTACCAGGAGTTGTCCCAGAGCCTGCAGTAGTAGTTGTTGCTGAACATCCAGCACAACCAACATAACCTGATCCACCCCCACCCCCACCGTCACTACCTGTACTACTGCCTCCACCCCCACCTCCACCAAAGTATCCTCCACCCCCACCTCCACCAGAGCCCCCAGCCCCACCATCGCCCCCAGCCCCACCTTGTAAAGCACTACCTGCAGTAGCACTACCACCCCCACCGCCCGCCGCACCACCTGCTGATGGGGTACCGGCACCTCCGCTCTTGAGACCATTATCTCCAGCTTGCCCGGCTACACCAGAGCTACCTCCTCCAGCCCCACCGTTTGCGCTTGCAGCGGCCTCTGATAGACCAGCGCCACCCCCACCTCCAGCTATTACCAAGGTATTCCCTAGAGCAACAATTCCTCTAAATATACCTGAATATCCACCCCCACCACTACCCTTATAGCTAGTAGCATTAGTAGTACTTCCTCCTCCACCAAACCCACCAGCTCCAGTTCCTCCATTATACCCTCCACGTCCACCTTGCCCGACTAGTATTGTCAAATCTTCACCAGGTGTAACTGAAACAGTAGCAGTTGAGTATCCGCCACCGCCACCTGATCCATTTGTGCTGAAATTGTTTCCACCACCTCCAGCACCCCACATTTTGACTGTGATTGATGTGACTCCAGTAGGAACGGTGAATGTTTGGTTTGCTCCGGTATGGTTGAAGGTATCAGATCCAGATGCTCCTCCCGCATTGTGTAAAATTACAGTTCCTGAGCTAAAGTCAGTTCCATCGGTAGCATCCTGTTGAGTATAGTTGGCTTCAGTAGTGAAGTTGATAGAGGTATCAGATGTGCCAAGACTGGCTGATCCAATACTGTCTGGATTGATAGTTAGAGAGGTTAGTCCGGAAAGAGAGGTAATATCGGAGTTAGCTCCGGAGGCGGCAGAGCCGAGAGAGGTTCTGGCAGTGGCTCCTGATTCTGCTACCCAGGTTGTGCCATTTCCCACCATAAAGTTTCCATCAGTGGCAGCTAATTCTGCAATGTCTGTCAGTTTACTGTCATATGCCTGGACATCCGTTCCAATAGCAAGTCCCAGAGCAGTCCGGGCACCTGAGGCAGTAGTTGCTCCAGTTCCTCCATAAGATATACCTAAGGCATTAGTTAAGTTTAGAGTAGTTAAAGAAACTGTTGAAGGTAGAGATAAAGTTATGGCTCCGGTAGAGGCAGAGACCGAGATTTGGTTAGAAGTTCCGGTTAATGAGCTAACTCCTCCGGAGGAATCAGCCCAGGAAGGAATTCCTCCGGAAACAGTTAACACCTGTCCTGAAGTGCCTATCCCTAGTTTAGCTAAAGTATCTGTTGCACTAGTATACATTATGTCACCTTTTGTATACCCAGTTAGACCTGTCCCGCCTTTTCCAATGGCCACAGTTCCGGACAAAGCTCCGACATCAACTGATCCAGAGGAAGATATTGTGAGATCATTTGCTACATCATCATTGGTAATACATCCAGAACATCCTCCAGCAGAGCGGACATCTGAAAGCTTAGCTGAAGCATGAGATAATGGGTGAGACCGAGCCATCATCATTAGCTTGTTCAGTGATAGTGACATTATCTCCGGCTATCACAGATGATACAAATCCTTCACCCAATAACCGGCCTGTCAAAATAATATCTCCTCCTACTTCCAGGTTTCCACTTATTGCAGTATTAGTGTTGATAGAAAGTTTTCCGGTTCGAATATGTGAACCAAGAACCTGCCCATTACTAGAGGGGGACAGCTTTAGGTTAGAGGTTTTAGTGATTTCCTTGTCATTGCGACCCCGACGTAACGTCGGGGGAAGCAATCCAGTAGTATTAGAGATTGCTTCACTTACGTTCGCAATGACAATTTGGTACTTCTTAATCTGTTTTTTAAATTCCGGTGAGTAGGAGAGTTTTTGGGGGTTGGAGCCTAGAACCAAAGATTTGTCATCTCGCAATGACGACATGGTTTTCTCTGGGTTAATTATGTAGTTATATAGAAATATAGAAAAGATGATTGTGGAGATAAAGGATAGCGTCATGAGCGCGTTTTTGATAAAGATGGCTTTAATAGAGGTATGTTTTAAAGGGATTAAAAGGTCGATTTTAGGAAGAGATGGTGAGTAAGAGATTGCTTCTCCCTCGACTTCGCTCGGGATCGCAATGACAGCACGACTGAGCGTATTTAAGGTGTCATCGCGAGGACTCCGATGTACATCGGAGGACGTGGCGATCTCAATATTTTTAGCAGAGTTGATATACCCTTCATATTGTGCGTGAAATGTATAATTTTCAGACGATGGAGTGTGTCGGAGGACAGAAGGATTGGAAGAAGGTACTTGTTGTTTAGCTAATTTAGAAGCATTGAGTTTTTTACCTCTGGTTAATTTTTTTAAAGTTCTCAGTTGATCAATATCATATCTTCTGGCTCCGCCAGCAGTTCTTTCAGGGATCAAGTATCCAGCTTTTTCCCAGCGTCGAAGAGTCTCATCAGAAACATTAAGGAATTCAGCAGCTTGTGTAACTGTTAATCTTTGGGCAGGCATATATCTCCTTATTCCACTGTAGGAAATTGAGACGTAGTTGTCAATAGATTCTGTGTAACTTTAATAAGAATTTTGTGTAAGTTTTTTTTAACTAATCACTAATGCCTAGTGCCTGATGCCTTTTTTCTAATTGTGGGGTGATGATATCGTGGACGAAGTCACCTGTTTGTTCGATGATCCTTCTTTCGGACTCCTTAACAATTTCTCTAATAGCCTGAAGATCTTGTTTAGTGAACATAACCAGATTGTATCACTGTTTATATAAAGAAACATTTTTTTAATAACTATATCGAAGTATTTAAAACAGTATCAGTCCATTTACCGCAGGGTGCGTAATGTAGTTTTTACAAGAGTGTAAAGGACTATTTGTTTGTGGAAAATATGTCTGTATATATACTAAATATATCAAAACGACTAATTTATCCAAAAATCACGAGGTGAAAACTAGTGTGAAAAATGAATAAATCCTCTTTCTCGAGAGCTTTTTGTCATTCCGATCCGCCAGCTGGCGGAGAGGAATCTCAAGATTAAACTAGAGATCCTTCGTCCGATGTTCATCGGACTCAGGATGACGGTTCACCGAGGGAATACTGAGTAGTTGCCAGCCTTTTGATTGCACCTACTTCATATAGGCTGTATAATTTAGAAAGAATGAAGAAATATATTCCACACGAGATTGAGCAAAAATGGCAGCAAAAATGGGCTGAAATAGGTCTTTATGAATCGAAGATAGATCGCCACGCTATCGCTCGCGATGACAAAAGGAAGTACTACGTATTAGCCGAATTTTCTTATCCCTCCGGAGACTTGCATATGGGCCACTGGTTTACCTGGGGAGGAGCAGATATCTTTGCCCGCTTCAAGAGGCTTCAAGGCTACAATGTCTTTTTTCCCAATGGTTTTGACGCTTTTGGCTTGCCTGCGGAGAATGCTGCGATAAAAAGAGGAATTCATCCTCGAGATTGGACTTATGACAACATAGAAAGGATGAAGAAACAGTATTCAACTATGGGAGCTTCTTTTAGCTTTGACCATCAAGTAGTGACATGTGATTCAAACTATTACAAATGGAATCAGTGGTACTTTTTAAGGATGTTTGAAAAAGGTTTGGCTTATCGGGGTGAATATATGTCTAATTGGTGCGAGTCCTGCCAAACTGTGTTAGCTAATGAAGGAGTAGAAGCTGGGAAGTGTTGGAGGTGCGGTACTGAGGTGGTGCAAAAGGCTGTGAAACAATGGTTTTTCAAGATTACTGAATATGCTGATCGATTAATTTGGCCAGAGCCAGATCCTAAGACAGGGTTGTCAAATGGGGTAGACTGGCCTCAATCAGTCCGGGAAGGGCAGAATGCCTGGATAGGCCGATCTGCAGGTTTGCAGATCGAATTCAAAGTTCAAAGTTCAAAGTTCAAAATTGAGGTGTTTACCTCTTATCCTGAAACTATTTATGGTGTGACTTATTTGGTTTTAGCTCCTGAGCATCCGTTGGTTGAAAAAATAACAACTCCAGAACAGTTAGAAGATGTTAAAAATTACACAAAACAGGCTCAAAAGAAACTTGAACAAGAAAGAAAAGCTTTGGATAAAGAAAAAACAGGTGTGTTTACTGGTGTGTATGCTATTAACCCGGTCAACGGGGAAAAAATGCCTGTTTGGGTAGCTGATTATGTGCTGGCTACTTATGGAACAGGTGCAGTAATGGGTGTTCCGGGAAGTGATTTAAGAGATTATGCTTTTGCAAAAACCTATTCGTTACCAATTAGCAAAGTGATTGGGTCGAGTGCTAATGATATCTCTGCGATCGAAACCGAGGCTGATGTTTTGTTTTCGGGAGTAATGGTCAACTCCGGTCAGTTTAGTGGTCTGGCTACTCCAGATCCTGCTAGGGAAAAGATTATGGATTATCTGGAGGAGGAGGGTTGGGGGAGAAGAAAAGTCGAGTATCATCTTCATGATTGGTCTGTTTCCAGACAAAGATATTGGGGAGCTCCTGTGCCTATTATTCATTGTGATCCGCCAGCTGGCGGATGTGGAGTTGTCCCTGTGCCGTATGAGGATTTACCTGTTGAGCTTCCCTATGAGGTTGATTACACGCCAAAGGGTAAAGCTCCTTTAGCTACAAATGAAGAGTGGTTAAATGTTAAATGCCCAAAGTGTAAAGGTTCGGCAAAGAGGGATCCGGAAACCCTGGATACTTTTGTTGATTCCTCCTGGTATTTCTTCAGATATTTAAATCCTGATCTAGAAAATGCACCTTTTGATATAGAAACAGCTAGAAAAATAATGCCGGTTGACATCTATTTTGGTGGTGCTGAACATACCTTAGGACATACTCTTTATTCCAGATTCTTTACAAAATTTACCAAAGATTTAGGAATGATTGATTTTGATGAGTATGCGCTAAGGAGAATTAACCACGGAATAGTACTTGGACCTGATGGAAATAAGATGAGTAAATCCATAGGAAATGTGGTAAACCCGGATGAAGAGGTTAAAAAGTTTGGTGCAGATGCAACTCGGGTATATCTGGCATTTTTTATGCCTTATGAAGGCACAGGACCATGGGTATCTGAGCGGATTTGGGGAACATATCGATTTATCGAAAGAGTTTGGGAGATGTTTGAGAGGGTGAGTTTAGACGATAGAGGGTCGATGATAGAAGGTAGTGCTTTGAAAATGGAACATAGAGAAGTAGATACAGAATCTCTCTATCAGATGCACCGGACTATCAAAAAAGTAACAGAAGATATTGAAAACATTAGATTCAATACTGCTGTAGCTAGCTTAATGGAGTGGTTAAATTATCTGACCAGTAAGGGAAAAGGGGAAAGAGGAAAGGGTAAAGTCACAGTAGAAGAGTATAAGACATTTTTGATTTTGCTGGCGCCATTTGCGCCTCATGTCACCGAGGAGCTATGGCAAACTGTCATCCTGAACGAAGTGAAGGATCTAGATTCTTCGTCCGATGGACATCGGACTCAGAATGACAGATTTAATTCCATTCACAATCAGGCTTGGTCTGTATACGAAGAAAAGTATTTAGTTCAAGCTCAAGTTAAAATCCCTGTTCAAGTTAACGGAAAATTGAGAGATTTCTTAATAGTAGATAGTAGTTTGTTAGAGAACCAGAAAGAGATAGAAGAACGAGCTTTTGCTTCAGAAAAGATCAAGAAGTATTTAAACGGCAATAATCCCAAAAAGACGATCTATATTCCAGGTAAGATGCTAAGTATTGTCACTTAAATTACTTAACTGCTAATAAAGATTTTAGTGGAATTGGACTGTTGTTTAAGCCTGTTTAATGCTTTGTTAAAAGTTCATTTTTGGTCTTTTTTCGGTAGCTGTTTTCACTGTGGAAACCAGATAAGAAGAAAAAGAACGTTCCGCTTGACGGAGAATTTACAAGTTACTTACAATAGGCTTAAGTTTTCCCAAACCATGGTTAAGCAGAAAGTTAACACTATCTCCAGGCGAATTTCTACCTCCAAAAGAGATGATAAGTGGTTGCTCAGCCGCTTAGACCACCTTTGGACTAACTTTTTTACAGATGTTACTCAGGTGAATCCAGTGTTTATTGGTTTTGGCCGATTTTCTAAGTTCAGATTAGGGTCGATTAGACTTGAGAAAACTACTAAACGTTCTTATATCACCATTACTGGTATGTTTAAAGATGAAGCCATTCCTGTGGAGGTGGTAGACCAGACTATTGCCCATGAACTTTGTCATTATGCCCATGGCTTTTCTTCTCCTAAGCCCCGGCTTCATAAGTATCCGCACGAAGGGGGGATTATTAAGAAAGAGTTAAAACGCAGAGGCTTGGAATATTTAATAAAAGCTTATGGTAAGTGGCTGAGAGAGTACAGGAAGACTCTATGACTTTCTTAACATCATGATGATGCCAGATAAAAGTAGGTAATATCCGACCCAAACAATAATAGGCATGCTTGGGATATAAATACTAGCCAAAGGAACTTGGGCAAAGAAATTTACAATATAGACAAAATAGGTCAAAAAAACACCGGGCAAAAGCATAACTACGTTTCCAAACAAGAAACTTAGACTCAAACTCACTACTCCCAAAATCATAATTGGAGTAATTGTCCAGAGCACTAAAGTATTAACAAGAAGACCTATTAGGCTCAAATTGTGGAAGTTTAAAGCAATGATAGGAAAAGTCAGCAGCTGGGCAGAAAAAGATACTCCAAAATCCTCACGGATAATTTCAGGCACAAACTTTAATCTCTCTATGACTCTTGGTGCAACGGCTACTACTGCTAGAGTCGCTAAAAAGGAGAGTTGAAACGAGATTGAAGTGATCCAAAGAGGCTGAAAAATAAGCATCAATAGGGCAGTCAGAATCAAAATCCAAACAGATTCATTCTCCCTGCCTAAAATCTGCGCTAGAAAAGTAAAACTGACCATGATAAAAGCCCGGAGTACCGGAATCTCTAAACCAGTTAAAAAGGTATAGAACAAGCAAGCTAGCCAGCTTAAAATAATTGCCTTTCTGCGGCCAATTAAACCGGCTAAATTCAGAATAAATCCAGCCAAAAGGGAAAGATTCTGCCCGGAAACAACAGCTATATGAATAGTCGATGTATTAACTAAAGCTTCTTTAAAGTGCTTAGGCAGGTCAGACTTAACCCCCAACAAAATACCCGAAAGCAAGGCTCCTTGAGGCTCAGGCAGCAGACGGTTGATATTGTCTGCTAATTGCCTTCGGACTGGAGTAAGTTTGTTTTCAGTCTCTGAAGCCTGCCAGCCTTCCAAGGGGACGCCTTGGAGCCTCAAAAGAAGAACTAAACCAAGGAGGAGTACCAGCAAAACTTGAGGCTTCATCTAATTTAAATCAATTTTTTCCTTGATTTTCTCAAACACGCTCTTGCCTATAACCTTCCTGTTTAACAGGTCACTGACATCCTGGTATGGTCGGTTATCTATTATTTTTTTGGCAGAAACCGGACCTATTCCTGGTAGGGCTTCCAATTGCGAGGATGAAGCAGAATTAATGCCTATTTTGCTGGAGATATCCACTCCTGCAACTTGAGCTCGAGCTGGTGCAGACTCTCCTTCAAAAGGAACATAGATCTTCTGTCCGTCTGATATCTTTTGTGCCAGATTTAAAGATTTTGATACGTATTCTAAATTAGCTTTTTCAGAAAAACCTCCGGCTTTTAATACTGCATCTTCTGCCCTTGAATCACTATCCACTTCATAAACCCCCGGGTTTTCTACTGCACCGGAAACATCTACTTTTATTGTGCTTGAAGTTTGAACAATGCTCATCTTCGGAAAGTCTGAAGACTTTAAGGGTTTAGGCTTCTTTGGAAGAAGATTAGAAGTAGAGATGCCACCAACAATCAAAACCAAACCTAATACGCAAAGTAGTACTGGCCATTTATGTCCATTCAGGAACTCGTTAACCTGGTCCACCAGATGAGGATAACACACAGAAAAATTCTCGTCCAGAGGACGATGGGCCTTTGGCCCAAAAGTTCAAAATTATGTTAAACTTAAATCATGTTTGACCAGAAAATTATCAATGATTTAAAAACAGCAATTAAGACCTTGGGATTTGGAGAGACAAAAATACAATTATCCATTCCAGAGACTATAGAATTTGGCGACTATTCGACGAATATAGCGCTGCAACTGTCTAAACAAGAGGGTAAAAAGACCTATCACTCACCACATGAGATTGCCAGTGACATTGTTGAAAAACTTAACCATCCGGAGTATTTAGAGAGAGTAGAGACCGCCGGCCCTGGGTTTATTAATTTTTATATTAAAGATTCTTACTTAATTAAGAACCTAGAGGGAATAAAAAGTCGAAAAGTTTCTCCGCACGCACAAAAAAGAATGCTAGTAGAGTATGCCCATCCAAATACCCACAAGGCTTTCCACATCGGTCATTTGAGAAACATTATTTTAGGAGAGTCATTAGCTAGGTTATTAGAAGATTATGGTCACGACATTTTTAGAGCCAATTATCAAGGTGATATAGGACTGCATGTTGCTAAAGCGATCTGGGGAATTAAAAAATTGGGAGTACCAGAAGAAAGTTTAGGTGTTAAAGAAAAAGCAGAATTTTTAGGTAGAGCTTATGCAACAGGTGCTCAGGCTTATGAAGCTGAGGAAGAAGCGAAGCAGGAGATTGTTGAAATAAATAAAGCTCTCTACAGGAAAGATCCTGAAATAATCGAGATTTGGAAAACAACCAGACAATGGAGTTTAGATTATTTTGATTTAATCTATAAAAGGCTTGGTAGTAAATTTGACCGGCTGTTTTTTGAGAGTGAGACGGAGAGTCTAGGCAAGGAGATTGTGCAAAAGCATTTGGGTAGAGTTTTTGAGGAAGATCAGGGGGCTATTATATTCCCAGGGAAAAAATATGGGCTTCACAATCGCGTATTTATAACCTCAGCTGGAAACCCTACTTATGAAGCTAAGGACATGGGGCTTGGCTTTATTGAAATTGATACTTTTCCATTTGATCTGGCAATTCATGTTGTCGCCTCAGAGCAAGCAGGTTACTTCCAGGTTATATTTAAGGCCTTGGAGTTAATTGATCCAAAATTTACAGGGAAAGAAGTTCATCTATCATACGGAATGGTAAATCTGATAAGTGGTAAGATGTCTTCCCGAACCGGTCAGGTTATAACTGCTGAAGGCTTGATTGAATCAGTAAAATCAAAAGTAGCTGAAGTGATGAAAGAGTCCAGGTTAGATGCTCCTGATGAGGTAGTAGAGAAGGTAGCAATCGGGGCAATCAAGTTTTCGATGCTCAAATACTCACCTTCAAGTGATATCGCTTTTGATATTGAGCAGTCAGTTTCTCTGCAAGGAGACAGTGGACCTTATCTGCAGTATACCTATGCAAGAACAAGATCAGTATTGAGAAACGTTAGAGGGTTGAAGATAGAAGATAGTACTTTGAGAATGGAAGATAGAGAAATAGATCTAGATCCTGAAGAACGGGCTGTTCTGAGGCTTTTAGAGTACTTTCCTTTAATAGTTGAGAAGTCTGCAATTGAGCTGAGCCCCACTGCCTTGACAGAGTATTTGCTTGAGCTGTCCAGAGCTTTTAATGTTTTTTATCAAAATTGCCCGATTCTTAAATCAGATAAGGCAGTTCTGCGAGTTCAGTTAACCAAAGTAGTAGGTGATACTATAGAGAAAGGCTTATATTTGCTTGGCATTGAAGCGCCAGAAAGAATGTAATGTTTTTCAAAAAACACGAAGACAAACCTAAACGCAGAAAAGGTGGATTGCTCGGAATTATCCGGATGTTTATGTCCCTTGTCATGATCCTTCTGCTGCTCACAGGAATTTATCTTGCCTATAAGCAGTTTTCCGGCCTCGACCCTCTAAAGATTGATACAAACTCTAGTATAAAGACACTCATGACATCAGATAACGTATATATACTAATTAATGGTTTGTTATCTTTTGATATTGATACTATTAAAAAATCGCTGCAGAACTTTTTAAAAAGCCCTTCGACTGGTTCGACTACTTCGACTTCGCTCAGCACAGGTTCGCTCACCACAGATACCTCCGTTCCTTTGTTTTTTAGGTTCGCTGTTATCGCTGATTCTCATACAGATACGGCAAGCCTGCAAAAAGCTTTGATTCAGGCGAAAGAGAATGGGGCAGAGCTTGTAGTAGGTCTTGGTGATTATTCTGATGTGGGGACAGTTGATGAGTTAGTTAATAGTAAGAGGCAATTTGATACAGTTAAACTGCCATATTATTTAACTCCAGGTGACCATGATTTATGGGATGCGCGGGATAAATCCAGGAATCCTTTAGATAATTTTAGGCAGGTTTTTAAAGATACTTATTCTTCTTTTGAATATAAAGGCGTCCGTTTTTTGCTTTTAGATAACAGCGACAATTATACAGGTTTAGACGGAGTGCAGCTAAAGTGGATTGAGGATGAGCTGCAAAGGATTTCTGAGAATAAACCAAAACTGACCCTGGTCTTTGCCCACTCCCCACTTTTTCATCCTTCGTCTGACCATGTGATGGGGAAGGTGAATCCTAAATTGACTAACCAGGCTAGGCACTTGATTGATGTTTTCTCCAGGTTTGGAGTAGCTGAGGTAATAGCTGGAGACGGTCATTTCTATTCCCGCTATATTGAGCCTGAATATAAGCTGAAGATGACTGTATTAGGTGCTGTAACCTCAAACAGGAATCTCCAAGCTCCGAGGTATTTAATGGTTGACGTGTTTGAAGATGGTAGCTACAATATCCAGGATACAGAAATCAAATAGCGAAGCGACTATGTCACAATTTAGCGAAAAAACATTAGTAATAATAAAACCGGATGGGGTTAAAAGGGGTTTGATCGGTGAAATTATCTTAAGACTTGAGAGAGTTGGCCTTCAAATGACAGATGCTAAGATGGTTGAAGCGAGTGGGGATCTTGCTAAAGCACACTATCCAATAACAGATGAATGGTTAGAAGGCGTAGGGAATAAATCCTTGGGGGATTATCAAAAATTCGGTCTCGATCCCAAAAACTATATAGGCACAGATGTAGCAAAAGAGATCGGGCATATGATTCATGAATTTAATATTAAATATTTAATGTCTGGTAAAGTTTTAGCTATGGTTTGGGAAGGTCTGCATGCCATTGAGATCGTACGTAAAATAGTAGGGAACACCTTACCTATTTTAGCTCAAGCAGGTACAATTCGAGGCGATCTCTCCAATGATTCAGCAATAGTTGCTAACTTAGAAAAAAGATCTATTCAGAACCTCGTTCATGCTTCAGGTTCAAAAGAAGAGGCTGAAAGAGAAATTGAGCTTTGGTTTGGAAATTAACTAGCACTTCAGTCTTCCTTCTGCTAAATTTTTCAGCACTATTTTGTCTAGAGACTTTTAGTCGAATTTCTCAAAAATTAGTCCTAAAAAATTTAGCAAAAAATGTTCCAAACTGATATATATGACCACTAGGGTTACTCAGTTGTTTAGATTGTTGTAGCAATCTAACAATATAACAATTTAGCAATAGTGATCTATGAGTTTGGAAAATTGGAAAAAATTTTTAAAATCAGTTTCCTTAGGATAATGCTAGTGTTGCAGCGATAACTTTGTAGACATATTCAGCTTTTGAATCTGTTTCTTGGCAGCTGCTTTTTCTGCTTCAGTGAAATGGGATTTAAAGATAAAATCTTCAACATGCTGCTCTATGGTTTGCCTAACTTCTGTTGGAGTAGGTTCTGGGGTAGAAGTTGCTGTTGGCTCAGGAGTCGGTGAGTTGGTTGGTTTTGTGTCGTTATGAAGAAATCTTTCAACTCCGAGACCGCCAAAGAAAGTGCTCAAAGCTGAGCCTGTGAATGCGGTGAGGACTGCTCTTCTAGAAGCTTCTTTTTTGGAGGGTTAGGCTTAATGTTTTCGTTACCCTGGTCCATAAATATATTTTAACAGGTCCAAGAGCAGTTGGAGTTAATCTTCAAGAGCAAAAGAAGGGAGTATCTCAAGGCTATCTTGTTCTCTAATGAAAGATTCATAAGATAGACTAGGATATTTATTTGAGAAATAATACAAGACCTCTTCTGGGTGTATCCATTCACAGCTTCTCTGGCCTAAGTATTCTGGATAAGAGTTTGGTTGTCCCTTCCAGCCTTGCAAGGTCTCACCTTGCGAGGCTAAAACCTCCGCTGCCCCGCCTGCCAACGCCTATCTGTCGGAGATCGCGGACTTGAACCGCGGACCTCTCGGTCCCGAACCGAGCGCTCTACCTCTGAGCTAATCTCCGAAATGGTATTCCTCTGAATTATACTCCTGCAGGCTAGAAAGTGGTAGAATAAACAAAGTTTGTTGCTCTGCAATAAGGTGGCTGGCCTTGTAGCATAATGGATAATGCAGACCCGTCCTAAGGGTAAGATTGTGGGTTCGACTCCCGCCGAGGCCGCATATTTTTCTTACCAAATTCTGCTTAATACTTAATTATTTATACTATATACTTAGAATATGGCTTCGAAAAGGTTCAAAAAAGTTCTATTAATACGGTTCGTTTCCTACCTGACTGTGGTTATTGCTTTTTTAGCAGTGATCTTCGAGTTTGGACCGATTTTTTCAACTGAAGCTAAATACACTTGGGATCAGTTGCTTCGGATAGAGCATACTCTTGATTCAAATATCCTAACCTCAGATCTTCTGCAAGGTGACAATTCTGTTCCTTCTCCATCTCCAAATCAGCCTCAGCAAGGCTTTGGCAGCTTCTTAACAGGATCGTCATCTAAAACTATTACTCCAGTTTCTACTGATTTCGGGATTGTAATTGAAAAGATCAATGCCAATGCCAAAGTTGTTGCAAACGTTGATCCAGGAGACGAGAGAGCTTATACTCAAGCTTTAACCCAAGGAGTCGCCGCGGCGACAGGTTCAACTAAACCAGGAGAGCCTGGAAATTTATATATCTTCTCTCACTCTACAGATGCTCCGTGGAATATTGTCCGCTATAATGCAGTTTTCTATTTGCTTAGAGAGATGGAACCAGGGGATCGGGTAGTTGTCTTTTACAATGGCCGAAGGTACAACTATATCGTCTATGATAAAGTCGTGACTGATCCAAAAGATGTTCAGTATTTAGCCAACCGTTATGATCAGCCTGTTTTGACTCTTCAAACCTGCGACCCTCCAGGCACGCTTCTAAATAGGCTGATAGTTCGGGCGAAGCTGGAAGGATATTAAATCTTCTTTTGCCTTTTGGCTTTTGAACTAGTACAATATATCTTGCATGCTTCGCAAACAATTTGTTTTGACCTTAATAACCTTGGCCATTTTAGGTGCTGCTGCAGTAGTTGCGATTATGATTGCAAAAGGTTATAGAGTGTCTCCAAAAGAGGGTACCATCTTTGGTACAGGAATTCTTTCTATCACCTCAACACCAGACCAGGCTTCAGTTTATCTTGATGGTCATCTAACTACAGCCACTAATGCAAATATAAATTCGCTTGAGCCTAAAAAATACAAGGTCCGAATCATCAAAGATGGCTTTATTCCTTGGGAGAAGGAAGTGGAAGTGAGACAAGGCTTAGTGAGCGATATCAAGGCTGCGCTTTTCCCAGCTATCCCTTCAGTCTATCCTTTAAGTTTTAATAGTGTATCCCAGGTTGTTTTATCACCGGATACTCAAAGGTTTGTATTTGTTGTCCCTACCTCTGCTGAAACCGAGAACCCTGCCCAATCAGCGAAAAAGAATGGAATTTGGGTTTGGGACATGTCTGACCGTCCGGTAACATTTACCAGGGGCCGGGAACCCCACCAAATTTTACCCGGCAACTCTGGGATAGATTTAACTCAGGCAGTACTAAAATGGTCCCCTGATTCAAACCAGGTCTTAGTCACCTTGCCAAACCAGTATTTTATGCTTGATGCAAATAGATTAAACGACACTCCGCGTGATGTTACTCCAATTATTAAAGCTACCCTCAAATCCTGGGAAGAAGAGGAGAAACTGTCAAATACAGCTAGACTTGAGGCACTAAAGGACTTGAATGTCAGAAGAACTGCTTCTGACTCTGCTTTTCTAAAGTGGTCTCCGGATGAGACTAAGATTGTTCATTCAAAAGACGGAAAGACTCAATTCAAGGTAACTGATCTGATAGACAGTAAAACTTATGACCTTCCTGAAGCTAAAAGCTACAGCTGGCTGGCATCCTCCAGGCATTTGGTAGCAGTGGAGGCTGATAAGCAATTAGATAGCTTAGTTTCAGGAAAAATTTCTATCGTTGAATTTGACGGGGGAAATAAGTCTGTAATTTTTGCAGGTTCCCTAGATTCTAATGCAGTCATATCATGGTCTGATGGTTCCAGGCTTCTAATTGTTTCCTCTGTGCCTACCCCAACAGGCAACAAGCCGAATCTGTTTGGAATCAACCTAAAATAAGGGACTAGTGCCTAATGCCTGATCACTTTTGTTCCATTTAAGTAGTCTTGAGACAGGGTCATTGTGTTGATACAATTGGACAATAGAAGGTAGAGGGTAGTATGTTTAAGTTATCTAAAAGAATCGGAATTGATCTTGGTACTGCAAACTCACTTGTATATCTTGCCGGTACTGGAATTGTCATGAACGAGCCAACAGTAGTGGCCATTTCCGTAGATGACAATCGGGTTCTGGCTGTTGGCAATGAAGCCAAAGAGATGCTTGGCCGGACTCCTGGAAATATTATGGCCACCCGTCCAATGAGGGACGGGGTGATCGCTGATTATGTAATTACCGAGGCCATGCTGCGGTACTTTGTAGACAGAGTTGTGGGCAGGACAAGAGTGTTTAAACCAGAGGTGATGGTTTGTGTTCCGGCTGGTGTAACATCGGTCGAAAGAAGGGCTGTTTTGGACGCTACGCTGTCTGCCGGAGCGAAGACAGCTTATCTCATCGACGAACCGCTGGCAGCCGCAATTGGGGCCAATATACCGATTGCAAACCCCTCTGGAAACATGATTGTCGACATTGGTGGCGGAACAGCCGAAGCAGCGGTTATTTGTTTGGGTGGAGTGGTGGCCCACAATAGCGTCAGGGTTGGAGGAAATAAGATAGATGAGGCGATCGTCTCGCATGTGCGCAAAAAACATGGTTTGATAATCGGCGAACACCAATCAGAAGATGTCAAACTAAAGATAGCCTCAGCTACTTATCCAAAAAATTCTGAGATTAGAGAAATGGAAGTGCGGGGGCGGGATGGGGTAACAGGACTGCCTAAAACTATTAAGGTTAACACCTTAGAGATTCATGAGGCAATCCAAGATCCCTTAAGAAAGATTATAAGCGGAGTTAAGGGTGTTTTAGAACAGACTCCGCCGGAGCTGGCTTCAGACATCATTGATAAAGGGATAGTTATGAGCGGAGGGACATCCCAGCTGACAAATCTTGATAAGTTTATGACAGAGCAAACAGGCGTTCCCTGTCATTTGGCCGAGAATCCGCTTTATTGTGTAGCACTTGGAACAGGCCTCGCGTTGGAGAATCTGGATCTGTATAAACGCTCTGTATCTAAGAGATAAATTAATTTTAAATTTCCTTTGCGTGATAACTCAGCGATTGATCTACTAGTTTATACTTTGCAGATATTCCGACCTACTAAAGGCCTTGCGCGATTACTCCACTAAACTAACATAACTTCCCTTAACCCAGCCTGTTTGCCCTTCTTTGAACTCTATCTTATACCAGCCATTTTCTTCTTCTAAGACTTCAAACTCATCCCCAGGAAGGACCTGGGCCAATTCCTCTCCTGATGCAGACGGAACGTCTCGGACTCGAAGGAATCCAAGAGGGTTGGGATTGATTTTGATAACCTCTCCACTTTCCTCAGTATCTACGACACTTCGACTGCGCTCAGTATCTACGATCCACCAGTCGAATTTCAGGTCTTCGTCCAAAGGTTCACTGATCTCAACAGTGAAGTTTTTGAGTCCAGTATCTTCGATGACCTGATCGGTAACAGCGATTCCGATCGGCTTCTTGGGTGTAATAATTATCTTAGAATTTTCAGTTAGAAGCTGCGTAGAAATTGTAACTTGAATTTTCCCTTTTTCAATTGTGCCTGTTCCTGCTGATTCATTGGAAACCTCAACTTTTTGGACAGAAAGCACTCCTTTAGTTTTGATGTTTCCGTCTTTGTCAATGATGACTGAACCATTAAAAAGGTCAACTAAAGATGAAAGAGGAGAGGATTGGAGAAAGAGAGTATCCATGGAGTTA
>Ga0075676_107_pt1 | contig 98091 bp, 111 predicted proteins | sample RifGroA2_FD_68245 | JGI IMG/M metagenome (GOLD analysis project Ga0075676, IMG submission 68245) | Microgenomates (Daviesbacteria) bacterium GW2011_GWA2_38_24 | reverse complement strand
CAGGGATTCCTCTCCGCCAGTTGGCGGATTCGGAATGACATTTTCTGAAGACTGTCGGATAAATCCAGAGTAGGGGGAACGGAAATCTTTGATCTTTATCTTTCGATGATTTCCTTTGAGTCTCTTGAGTTCTTCAAGATCATAATACCTGGTTCCGGCAGGAGATTTGATTGGAGTAATAAGCCCTCTCTCTTCCCAGCGTCGGAGGGTGATTTGGGAGACTTTCAAAAAATTAGCAACACGACCTATCGAAATGAGTTGTTGGGCAGTTTTATTCATATGTTTTTTCGTTCTTTCGAACTTAAATGATTAAATATCTAATCTGATTCCAGAGTACTTGAAAATAGCCTGGTGAGTCAAGAAGTAAGTGTGTATACTTTATCTATGTTGATTGGTTTTGATGGTTCAAGGGCTTTTGTTGAAAAAAGGACTGGAACAGAAGAATACTCCTACCAGCTCCTCAAACACTTAGCAAAGATTGATACAAAGAATACTTACATCGTCTATCTAAGGCCAGGAAACAGAGATTGCTTCCCCCGACGTAACGTCGGGATCGCAATGACGTCATCGCGAGGAGCTGAAGCGACGTGGCGATCTCTTGATTGGCCTTCTAACTTTAACTTCAAAATTATTAATCACCCCTTGCTTTGGACGCAAGTTGGACTCTCGATTCAGACTTTTAAAGATAACCTAGATGTTTTGTTTGTTCCTTCCCATACAATTCCTTTAATCCGGAAACCGGGATTAAAAACAGTTATGACTGTACATGATCTTGGCGCAGAGTATTTACCAACATTTCACCAACTTAAACAGCAATTATATTTGGGATTTATTACTAAGTTTCAATTAAAGACTGCAACTAAGCTGATTGCAGTCTCGAAATCTACAAAAAATGATCTAGTTCAAAAGGTTGGAGTAGCTACTTCTAAGATTGATGTTGTTTATGAAGGGATTAATACTGAAGATTATAAACCGCTCCCACCAGATAAAAATGATCAGATTTTGAAGAAATTTGGATTAGAAGATCAAAAGTTTTTTCTATTTGTCGGCACTATCCAGCCAAGGAAAAACCTCGAGCGTTTGATTAGAGCCTTCAGCCTTTACTGTCATTCCGAACGTAGTGAGGAATCCCTCACGAATGTGAGTCATAATAAAACTGACATAAAGTCAGAGATTCTTCGCTCCGCTCAGAATGACAAGAGCTATAAACTTGTTCTCGCTGGCGGGAAAGGTTGGTTGTCTGACGAAATTTATGAGTTACCTAAAAAGTTGGGGATAGAAGACCATGTTGAATTCTTGGGATACATTGGTAATGATGAAAAAATTGGTTTAATCCAGTCAGCTGAGGGATTTGTTTACCCGTCTTTATTTGAAGGGTTTGGTATACCAATCTTAGAAAGCTTTGCTTTAAAATGTCCGGTCCTTACTTCAAATACCTCATCCATGCCTGAGGTTGCTAACGGAGCAGCGGTTCTTGTTGACCCATATGATGTTGAAAGTATTGCCGAAGGACTCTCTATTTTAAGCGAAGATAGCAAAAGAAATTTCTTCAAAAGACAGGGATTAGAGCAGCTTAAAAACTTCTCCTGGGAAAAATGCGCCAAAGAAACTTTAAAAGTTTTAGAGAGTGTATGATAGAGACATGAAGCAAGACATTTTAGGCGTTAAAGTTGATGATGTAAGCATGGAAGAAGGGCTAAAGATAGTCTCTTCTTGGCTTGAGAAGGAGCGGTTAGTCACTGCCTTGTCATTGCGAGGAGTTAAGACGACGAAGCCCGCTTCGCCGGAGCTTCGATCCGACGCCAAAGGCTTTGGCCGACGGCGTCAGCGAGGCGAGCAATCTAGTCAAAAAAAGATTGCCACGGTCCGACGTAACGTCGGACCTCGCAATGACGTTGGAAGAAAGTACTATATCGTTACCCCTAATCCGGAATTTGTTATGCAAGCACAAAGAGATCCGGAATTTAAAGAGATTTTAAACAAAGCTGATCTTTCAATCCCGGACGGGTCAGGATTAAAACTATCAGGCAAAATCCATCATACTGTCACTGGTGTTGATTTTATGGACAAGTTGTGTGCTTTGGCTGAAAAAAGAGGATATTCTATTGGTTTGTTAGGTGGAAGAGATGGAGTAGCAAAGATGGCAGCAGCTAGGTTAAAAGAGAAGTATCCTGGATTAAAAGTTGTGTTTGCTGAAGAAGGAGGGGTAGTTGGTCAAACCGATGTCATCCTGAGTGAAACGAAGGATCTAGATTCTTCGTCCGATGGACATCGGACTCAGAATGACAGCGTGGACATCATCTTCGTTGCTTTTGGGCATGGGAAGCAGGAGAGGTGGATTGTCAAAAATATGAACAGCTTTCCGGCGAAGGTTTTTATGGGGGTGGGTGGGTCGTTTGATTATATATCCGGAGCAGTCCCCAGAGCCCCAAAACTGATGAGAAATCTAGGGTTGGAGTGGTTATTTAGGTTAATTATCCAACGTTACGTCGGGGGAAGCAATCTGAAAAAGATCGCCACGGTCCGATGTAACATCGGACCTCGCGATGACACATCCACTGGGAAAAACTAACTAATTACAATTTAAGTGGTTGACACCGTCTGAATAGCTATGATATATTCCTCCCTAGTTAATCTATGGCAAACGATAAAATCTCTTTAGAAAATCTTCCAGACCTGCTTACAGTCAAAGAAGTTGCTGAAGTGCTCCGAGTTTCCACGCTAACTATCAAAAGATGGGGAAAAAGAGGAAAACTTCCTGCGATCAGGATCAACTCCCGTGGCGACCGCAGATACAAAAAAGAAGCTGTTCTATGGCTTCTTGGGATAACCCAGAAAAACAATCAGTAATCCTAAGACCGTCCCCAAGCTGATTTGGTTGGCTAAAACTCTCACTGGAGTATCCGTAAATTTTGCTTCTACAATGTGTTTTCCCTCCGGAACCTCAATTTCTAAAAACCAATAACTTTTACTTGGAGTAATCTTTGTTTCCTTTTCATCAATATAAACTTTCCATCCCGGAAAAAAGTGGCTATTTATGGTTAGTACGAATGGTTTAGGCGTGTTTATGCTTAATTTTAACTGATTGTCTTTTAATAAGAGTTCTTGAACCTGAGTATCTTGGTTAGCCTGGTACCTTGGGATTTCCTGAGTAGGAACTTGTTCGACTCCTAGAGGGTTATACCCAGGCTCAAAATAGCCTCTGACCTTTATATTTTCATCTGAATAATAGTCTTTTGGCAGCCACTCTTCTGGTTTTAAGTAGGCACTATATAGATATAAAACAGTAATACTTACTATAAATACAATTGCAGATGCAAGAGAAGTTTTTTTAACTAGACTTAAAAGTAAACCAGAGAGAACTGCGGTGGAAAAGGAGATAATCATAAAATAGCGCCAGGGGAACTGAAGAAACTGTAAAAACTTAAAAGTCTCCCAAACAGGAGTTGATGTTTCCATCATCATAAAAAGACCAAAAAAAGAGGCGAGCAGGAACAAGGATAAGTACGCAGCCTTCCAAGGCGTCCCCTTGGAGCCTTGTTTAGATTGCTTCGTCGTTTGACTCCTCGCAATGACGTCATTGCGAGCGATCCGCCAACTGGCGGAGAGCGCGGCAATCTTTATTAAGATCAAAAGCGAGAGGGCAAGGATTGTCCACTGGATTAAACCAACTTGGAATGACATGTTATCATTTAAACCTTGCGTTGAGCCTCCGTATCCCCAGACATAAGTAATTAACTGTTGAGGGTAAACAAAGTGTTTGTGGAAATCAAAGTTTCCTGAGCGTAAATTATCGATATTAATAAACTGCTGCTCAAAAATGGCAGGCAGGAGATAAAAACTACTTAAACCTATTCCAAGGATAAAGCTAAGTATGATAAGAACTATGTTTTTTCGGTTCAGGAGTGCGTATACAGCGATTATTGGGGCAAAAATAACGAATGTGGGCAAATGGGTAATGATGGCTAGTCCTGTTAATAGCGAGAGCGTAAAAAAACGTTTTCTATCTAGCGCCCAAAATATGCCTAGTATAAGTGTAATTGCTGCGAACTCAGGAAAAGCTGCGCGGACAAAGATATCCAATATTAAATAAGGCGAAAAAACAAAGACTAAAGCAGAAAGTATGGCTGCAAGAGTTCCGAAGCGTTTCATCCAAAGAAACATAAAAAATGCTCCGAGTCCCCAGAAGAAAAGAGTCGCAAGCTTAATTGATTCAGTAACTGAACCTGTAAAGACATTGACTAAAGAAACAAAATAATAAAAACCTACCTGGTAAAAGTTGAACAGAGGTTGGGAATGTCCTGGCCAGACATGTTCTACCCACCGGACAGGGAACTGTCCTTGTTTTAAAGCGTCAATAAATATCCGTGAGTAAGTGGTATGGGCTGAGATATCATGCCCGGAGGGGACTAAATCTTTGGGAAAAACAAAATATGCTTCTACCATAGAAGAATTCTAACAAGAGTAGTTAGGATTCAGGTAAGAAGCATATTCTGTGTTTACTTTAATTCTACTGTTGCGCCTGCAGCTGTGAGTTTATTCTTTGCTTCTTCAGCGGTTTCCTTATTAACACCTTCTAATACAGGTTTTGGAGCAGCTTCGACTAGATCTTTAGCCTCTTTAAGGCCTAAAGTAGGAACGAGCTCCCGGACAGCTTTGATAACGCCAATTTTGTTAGCGCCAGCACCACTTAAAATAACATCAAATTGGGTTTTCTCTTCCTGTGGCTCGCCGGAGCTGTCAGCGGAGGCAGCAGCAGGACCTGCTACCCCGATGTTCATCGGGGCTGCTGTAACTCCAAACTTATCTTCCAGAGCGTGAACTAAATCAGCGAGTTCTAAAACAGATAATTTCTCTATTTGTTCGATAATCTTTTGCAGGTTCTCTGAAACAACCTTAGACTCTTTTTGTGTATCTTCCATATGGTCTTGTCATTCTGAGTCCGATGGACATCGGACGAAGAATCTCTTATCAATTAAGATCCTTCTGGGCCAGTGGCCCATCAGGATGACACTTGTGTGTCACCACCTTTCTGTTTTCGGATTTGATCTACAACATATACTAAATTTCTTAAATTAGCTTGAAGCACACCAACGATTCCATAAAGTGGTGAGCCTAGAGTTCCTACCACCTGGCCTCGAAGCTGATCCTTGGATGGAAGAGTTGCCAGTTGTTGAACTTTACCGGCTCCGATAAATTCTGTTCCAAGCAATCCGCCTTTAACTTCACCAATGCCATAATCCTTGAAGGCTTTGGTTAAAGCTTTGATTGGTGTAATTTCATCATCAAAGCTAAATAGGGTAGCGGTCGGACCTTCTAAAGTCTTTTGGTCAACTACATCGATTTTGTTGCTGTCCAAAGCTATTTTGAGTAGATTATTTTTAGTGATTTCCAGTTGAGCTTGAAGGTCTTTAAGGCTTTTTCGAAGACCAGAAAGCTGGCCCATGGTTAAGCCTTTATAGTTGGTAAATACTACTGACTTTGATTTGGCTAGTTTGTCAGTTAGTTCTTGTACTGAATGCTCTTTTTGTTCTCTTGTTTTTGGCATAAAAAATCCTCGCTTAAGCGAGGAGTATTTCGCCTCGGTAAGACTTATTTAGATGCTTACTTTCTTAAGCTAATAGGAATATTAGCGGAAAAAGCGTAATCTGTCAACACACCCTATTGTAATCATCCAGGAGTTTCCAAACGTTATCTTTTTTCGTCATTGCGAGGAGTGTAGCGACGAAGCAATCTTCTACGGTAGTAGATTGCTTCTGGGCCAGTGGCCCATCGCAATGACGATTTGGTTGGGAAATACTGAATACTTATACCCTATTGTAATCATCCAGGAGTTTCCAAACGTTATCTTTTTTCGTCATTGCGAGGAGTGTAGCGACGAAGCAATCTTATATAATGAAAATATGTACTCCTATGTATACATCCTAGCCAATACCACAAATAGGGTGTTGTATGTTGGTGTTACAAGGAACTTTTTGAAGATATCAATGAAGCTATTAAAAGAGAAAAACAAATCAAGGGCGGGTCAAGAGAAAAGAAGTTAAGGTTAATCGAGTCTACTAATCCTGGGTTTGAGGATTTATACCAATCTGTTATTCTATAACTTACCAGGATTGCTTCGTCCGACGGTCGTCGGACTCGCAATGACGATTATATGTGGTATGATAAAGGCATTATGCTAAAGGTCACCCGTATTGTATCTAATTCTGCCAAGGCCTTGTTAGAATTGGCTAAAATGGCTGAACAGTTACCGGATCAGCCGGGTGAACCAAAAGACATTTCCGGCAACCACTTGGTATCTCAAAACTTCGGAACCCAGAGCCAGTAGCCATCGCCCGGAGAGCCTACATTCTGGTTTAAACCGCCAGATGAAGTAGCGACAGAAGGTTTAGAGTACCAAACCCCAGATGCCCCGATTTTTCCATTATTTTTACGGATTAGAGACAGATCATAGTTATTAACTATATTATCTAAATTAAAATCGGCATTCGCGTTCCATTTACTGTTTCCTGGAGATAACCCAAGTGAGTTTTTAGCCACAGTTAGATCAGCTTCATTAACCACATTATCCTCATTTAAGTCTCCGGTAATCAGGTTTAATGGACCATCGATACTGAGGTCATTAACGGTTGGTTTGACCATAAAAGAGGATGAGGTGGCGATCTGGGCCGGTCCTTTTAGATAAGCTGTATAGTAGCTATTTGCATCAAGCCCTGCCAGGGAAAGACCCTGATACTCCCCGGTATCCGGCACATTGACAGAAAAGGAGAGTAAGTATTTAGGGCTTGAGGTTGCTTCATCGGCAGCTAGTCCTACAAAAAGTTTAGCTCCATGTTTTCCATCAGGCCGGCCCTCGATTTTGATTTTAAAATTCATTGTAGGAAAGAGTTTAAGCTCTGATGTGGGTGAAGAATTAGGAGAATCACTATCAGTTTTGTCTTTTGCTGCATCAGTCAGACCTTTTAGAGGTGAGTCTTTTGGGACTTCTTTTAAAGAGGTAACAGGGCCGTTATTTTTGTTTGTTTTTTTAGTATCTTGCGCAGCTCGGAATCTTAAAGACAGTAAAAAAGTAGTAGAAGGAATAGTAATTAGCAGGAATATAAAGATAATTAAAAAAATCTGAGTAGGGGAAAGCTTAGGTATATGTGGGACTTCAGGCAGATGGGGCATGTCCATGATATTAATATATCACTAACAACTACTAAGGGGTAAGGGGAGGCTTTAAATAGTCTTCGTTGAAGAATTTAATGATTGAGTTTTGATCGTCATGCATTTTATCCAATTTTCTTTGAATACGCTTTGCTTCCTCCCGGAGCTCTGCTCTTATTTGAAAATCATTCATACTAAGGTCGACTAACTTATTGTTGAAATCTTCTCTCATATCGACAAATTTATCTTCCAGATTAGATACTTTTTTATCCAGAGAAGTGAGTAGATTTAAGATTTGTTCGTTTGAATCTTGCTTTGCCACAACCTAAAAATAACACAGAATTTTAAAGAATTCAACAAGAACTTAGATAGAAGCTGGGTTGATTTTGACTCCAGCGCCCATGGTTGGAGAGATAACTAGTTTCTTGACCCGGGATTTCCCAAGTACCATTTGCAGGGCTTTTACATTGGCAGATACCTCATCAGTTGGCTGTATAACTTTACCAACAGCAATATGGATCACTTGTCCGTTGGCTTCAGTTTTATATTCTGTTTTTCCGCCTTGTAGATCAGCTACGGTTTTGGCAAGATTTTCAGTAATGGTTCCATTCTTTGGATTTGGCATCAAACCCCGGGGACCTAGGATTCTGGCTACTTTAGCGAGTTTTGGCATCCATTCTGAAGTGGTTACAACTACATCAAAATTAATCTTACCTTTGTTAATTTCTTCAATGGTTTCTTCATTTCCGACGATATCTGCTCCAGAATCTTCTGCTCCTTTACCAAAAGCTAAAATCCGCAAGTTCTTGCCGGCAGAGTAAGGCATAGTAACCAAACCCCGGATTCCTTTTTGGGAAGTGTTGATATGAAGCTCAAGTGTACCATTGAATTTAGTGTATGAGCTCTGTTTAGCAAGATCAACCGCCTCTTTAAGAGGATAAGCCTTACCTTTTTCTACTGCTTCAACAGCTTTTTGATATTTTTTACTTCTTTTTGATTTTTCTTCTTGTTTTTTAGCCACCTATTTTTACTCCCATTGATCTTGCTGTTCCTTCAACAATTTTCATTGCAGCCTCTAATGAATTTGCATTCAAATCCGGCATTTTTGCTTTAGCGATCTCTTCAATTTGAGTTTTGGTTAAAGTTCCGGCAAACTCCCGTCCAGCTTTTCCTGACCCTTTTTCAACCTTTAGTGCTTTTTTAATCATCTCTGCAACAGGTGGTTCTTTGGTGATGAAGGTAAATGTCCGGTCCTCGTAGACTGTGATCACAACAGGAAGGATGTTCCCTGTCCGTTCTTTGGTTCTTTCATTGTATTGTTTTACAAAGTCCATGATAGGGACTCCGTGCTGCCCAAGAGCCGGACCAACAGGTGGGGCAGCAGTAGCAGCCCCGGCTGGAATATTTAATTTTATGTATGTTTTAATCTTTTTTGTAGCCATAGTTTAGAGTTTCGTCACCTGCAAAAAGTCAAGTTCTACTGGTGTTTCCCGACCAAAGATGGAAACCAGAATTTTAACCTTGCCCCTTTCTTTATCAACTGAATCAACTTTACCGATAAACTCGGAGAAGGGCCCGTCAACGATCTTGACAGTATCATCCGGCAGGAACACGTCTTTAAAGGTTGGCGCTGCACCTTGGCTCATAAATTTGATAATAGTTTTTACTTCGTGTTCTGGAATAGGAGTTGGTTTGTTTCCGATTCCAACGAAAGAGGTAACACCTGGGGTAGTGCGGACAGAAAGCCAGGTGTTGTCATCTAAAATCATCTTCACCAAGATATATCCTGGAAAGATCTTTTCTTTGACTGTTTCTTTTTTTCCACCCCGGATCTCGATTTTGTCTTGAGTTGGAACTAAAACATCCAGGATTTTGTGCTCCAGATGTTCAGATTCAATCCTTTGTTTGAGAGCTTGAGAGATCCTGCTTTCATGGCCGGATGCAGTGTGCACGATATACCATTTGGCGTTCGGATTATCGTCGGAGGTTACATCTTCCGGCTTTTGTTCCTCAACAAGTTCTTCAGCTATTGTATTTAAATTTTTATCTTGCGTATCGTTCATGTTGTTAAAAGTTTGAGTAGGAAAGCCAGTACGTAGTCTATTCCTACAACAAAAAAGCCTACGATAATTGTCACAATGATTACAATAATCGTAAGCTTAACAGTTTCTAGCCTTGTGGGCCAAATAACTTTGCTCAATTCTACCTTAACTTCCTTCAAAAAATCAAGTGGCTTAATCATATGTGCGTTTTGTACTATCAATCTTATCATATTGCAACCGAGCGTACCACAGAGTATATTCAACTCAAGATGAAGAAACACTTAGCGATCTTTACTCCAAATGCTGTCAAGCAGATTTTGGAGGGTAAAAAGACTATTGAAACCCGTTTTTCCCAAAAAAGAATTGCGCCTTTTGGATCTTTGAGCGTAGGGGATATTGTCTACATCAAGCCCTCAGGCAAAGATGTAGTGGGTCAGTTTGTTGTCAAAAAGATTCTTTATTTTGAAGGTTTAAGTACTGAAGACTGGTTGATGATTAAAGGTTATTACGGAAAAAATTTGTCTCTTGGAAGTGGAGAAGCAGATGAGCAGTATTTTAAATCAAAAGAGCTCGCTCGGTTTGGTACGATAATCTATATTGGCAGAGTAGAACAGTTCATAACTTCACCAATATCTATACAAAAATCCGACCAAAGAGGTTGGGTAGTTCTGGAGGAGTAAAAGTATCTACTTTGTCAATTCGTCTAAGTTTTTGATGTTGATCCGGATGTTTTTTGAAGGAGTGATAAAAATGTCATTTCCGTCAAATTTAACTTCTCCGTCAGGGGAGGTAATATTAAGCCCTGCATTTATCCCCGTATTTGCTTTAGATTTGAAGATCTGCTGTGTTTGGGCAAGGTAAACACCAATAAATAAGCCAATAAGAAGCAGGGAAGTTATGACGATTGGCTTTAAATTCTTTTTAATAAAATCTATAAGTTGACTGCTTTTCATTTTACTCCAGTCCACAGGCATATCTTGGCGCATTCACGTCAAATACATAATAACAACCAGGATAAGGGTCTTTACTATACTTGTGTGTACAACCAGTGCCCCCATTCCCTTCCTCCGGATAATAGACATCATCGCATGCTCCAGTTTGATATTCAATAGTTTCTTTTTTCTCTTCTTCACTAGTACAATATTGGATTGTTTTACAGCCTGGGTCTGCTTTATTTTCTTCAATTGCTTTTGTTTGCCCGCAATTGTTTTGTCCAATTACTCTAGCAAAGCCACACGATGTGCATTCGTTCCGGATAGCTTGGAACTCTCCACATTCTGGTTCTCCTTGGCAGTCAGGATCATCAGTGGGGTATCCCGATGCCAGTTTTTCAGTTTCCCCACATCTCCAAACTTGAGCTTTTGTGCCTGGATGTTCTTTGTCACATTTTTCTCCGGCATAAGTCCAAATATTACTATCTACTTCTCCTGTTGGATCACACTCTGCTTGTTGTTCAGCAGGTACCGCACCATCTTCTCTCGGTTTTTCTTCTGTCCGAGGTTGGTATCTAATTTTGAAGTATTTATATTTCTCATACTTTCCATCATCATCAGGTTGATCATAAATTATTTTTACTTGAATTGTTGTTTCTCCATCTCCAATTGGGAATTCAATGTCGCTACCATCACGCGGAAGTTCAACTTCTCCATCAGGTAATTGTAAATAAACACCAATTATATGGTCTATCCCTCTTTCTGCCGGTTTCTCGCCTATTACTTCTCCGTCTCCATAATCGGTTCTGTCTGAATATACGATTTGCTCGGTTTTCAGTTTATTATCTCCGTCAAAAAAGTTTACCTCTTGTAATTTTCCTATCCGGGTTTTAATTTGATAAACACAGTCGCCTTGCCCGTTTTGACAATTATCAGTTATTTGGACAGAACTGACTCTGGTTTTTTGAGATGATTCTACCAACTCAAACACCGGATTGGATATTTTTGTATTAGTAGTTGCAGTGATGGTGACAGGCTCATTTTCTGGTTGGGGCGGGAGAAGCTTGATTGCAACGTTTGTTGTTTCGCGATCTCTTCTAATAGTTACCGTAGCTTGGGACGGATTTTGGTGGAGTATGGCAACACCTATATTTTTACTTTGAGAACTATCATAAGTAGAGGTAGGATCTGTGACGAAACTTGCTGTAAATTCGATAGTACCAACTTCATTGATGTCTTCAATATCAGTAAGGCCAATAAGTCCATTTTCCTCGCAATTGGGGATGTATTTGATATTAGATTCTAAAGGGTAGCCGTTGATATTGTATGTTTTATAACTTAAGGTTAAGACTGTTATCTCGGTGTTATTTTTACTCTCTGGTTTGGTACAGCCATTAACTGTAATTCCATTTTGTGCGAACTCATCAGAACGTAGGCTAAATTGATTTTCTTTTTTATCAATAAAGGGAAAAGTAAGTGATGTTGTAGTAGGTATTTTTGCTAATTTACCTCTTAAAGGAAATCCTGAAGGATCTGGTAGTGGGGTAGTGCTTGTTGCTTGATCTTTGTCATCTTTAGACTTACAGAAGTTTGTGGTTTTATCAAGAACACAATTACTATTTTCTCGACACTTATCAGGGGTTAAGCCTATACAGAAGGGGATGTTTGAGTCTGGTTGTTTTTCCTCTTTTCGTTTACAAAACTTACTAAATTCGTCATAACTACAGTTGTTGTTTTGTCTACAGTCACCTTCAGATAATCCTACACAGAATGAGTCGCCTGAAATGGGCTGATTCACTCTTTCTTGTTTTGCTCCTTTGTTAGTATTCTCTATTTTTACAGCGCTTCTTCCCCCAATTATTGTTGAATTGTTTTCGGTCGAACCATTCTCAGAGGATTTTGAAAATATGCTAGATGCTACTGAAGGTATTGTTTGTGTAAAAAAATTCGTTATTTCTGTAAAAACTTGTCCTTGATCATTTTGACTTGTGGACTGGTTGGTATTACATGATATGGTTTTAACAGAAATCTCTTCTATTTTGTATTCATTATTTTGAAGATTTATTGAAGGCAACCCAGGCATCTTAAATAGAGGGTTTTCTTTTATTGCTTTTATGGTGTAGATGTAATCGGCGTTTGAATCCAAATACTTATCTATCATTTGCTGATTATTAATGACCTTTGGCAAATTAACTGGCTGGGTGAAACTGATCGGCCCAATATTCCTTTTTCTTCCTCGTGTAATTTGAATATAATCGAAAGGATTATCTGTTAAAGAGTTAAAGGGAGGTATATCTATACGAATAATAACTCTTCCATTCTCACAATCTTGAGTTAAGGGAATATTAGTTTGTGCTTTTACACTGGAGATTTGAGATGAAATCAAAAGTCCTACGAGAAAGAAGGATGAGACGTGAAGTAACAGCCTTATTTTCATTTTTGTATTACAAAATCTCCTTCTTTATATGCTGGAGAGGCGGTTGCGAGATCTTTGAGTTGATAAAGAACAAGCAGCATTTTGCTATCTTTTGTGTTTGTATATGCAGCATGAGTTTTCGAGAAAACTTTCTTATAATACTCATATCTTGTGGTTGAATCAGTTTCACTTTGGGCTAAGTTGGTGTAATCAATGATATTTTGGTACTGATTACTTGATCCAAAAGCATCATAAATTGATTTTTTTAATTGTTTAGTAGGACTTAAGGACTGGTTTGGAGTGATGGAGACAGATTTTCTTTGAGTTCTGTTTGTGATAGTAAAGACTCCAAGGCCAACTGCTGCGATCACAAAAACAATAGTTAAACCAGCAAAAATGACTTTTTTAGGAAAACGCTTTTTAGAAAGAGCATTGGTGGCAATAACAACAGGAGAAGAATCGGGTTCGTCTACAAACAACGGAGCAGGGCTCATATAATCAGATTAAAACTATTAATACCCAGTTGTCAATTGTCGGTCTAGCTAGCTGTATCCAGCCTTCCAAGGCGTCCCCTTGGAAGGCTAAAATTTAGACAAGATCTTTTAAAGTTAGAACCTGAAGTTCTTTGAAGCTTTTTAATCTTTCATCATTGGTGATAAAAGCTTTGACGCCGGATTTTAACGCTGTAGAGAGTTGAATAGAATCTGGTAGGCGAAACTTGTATTCTCTTCTAATTCGGGCAGCCTCCAAAGCCACTGCCTGATCTACCTCGATAATTTTTAAGTTTGGAGTGATGTAGAAGTTTTCAACTGTCTTTTCGACTGCTGCTTGACTGAGTGGAAAAGAGAGTATTTCCGTAAGTGTAATAATACTGGTAGTAGCCGCAAGACTATTTTCTGCCAGTTTCATGAAAATGGATTTTGTTTTTTTGAAGAAGCTCGGGTGGTTCTCAAAAAAATAGATAAAAATATTGCTGTCTAAGGCAATTGAGGAGTATTTATTGAGTTTGTCAAGAGTTTTTATGTTCCCACTCATCTCTTAAATTGTCCAGGTACTTGGTAGTGTCAATACCTTTCAGCTCTTTGGCCAACATTCCACCAGTACGCTCAATCCAGTTTGTTTCTTCCACTTTAATACTCACAGTTTTTTGATCTATTTGTTTTACAGTGACTTTATCACCTGGTTTAAGGCCAGGCAGTTTGTTTCGGATTTTTTTAGGGATAATTATTTGGTACTTAGGTCCAACGGTGACTTGTTCCATATGTATAACATTTTACAGTATTTCGTTATACGAGTCAAGGTCCTGGTTGGTCTAGGTTGATGGTAGAGAAGGGGTCGGTGAAGGAGATAGGGGTAGTAGTCCCTTCAACTACTTCTGGAGGTTTTACAAAGGCAACATCAGGCTTATCTTTAAGCAAATGAGTCATAATTCTATTCCAGATAGGGGAAGCTCCCGTGACGCCGGAGGCTAATGCCTGATTCATCGGAGTATTGTTATTATTTCCAACCCATGTTCCTACCACATATTCAGGAGTATATCCGAAAGCCCAGTTATCTTTTTTATTATCAGTTGTCCCTGTTTTAACTGGGACAGTATGCCCTGGGATATGAAGGAGCGAATTTGGCCCAAAAGCCGGAGTTCTGGCTTTATTGTCGGCTAAGATATCAGTAATCATATAGGCTATTCCAGGACTTAAAACAGAGACGCCTGAGGCTAAAGTATTATCCTCAAGTACGATGCCGTTGCTGTCGGTAACTTTAAGGATTGGTGTCAAGTTATGTCGTACTCCCATCTGAGAGAATGTTCCGTAAACTGTCATCATATCCAAGAGTTTAACTTCACCTGCCCCTAAAGTTAGAGATAAACCGTATCGATCGGTATCGTTTAGTGTCGTAATACCTAAATCCCGGGCAGTCTGTAACATTGCTGGTAGCCCTACAGTTGCCAGCATCTTTACGGCAGGTACATTATAGGAAGAACCAAGAGCTGTACGGATGCTGACTGGACCATGGAATTTGCCATCATAGTTGACTGGAGCATAGACTTCCCAGGCGCTTTTAAAAACAGTCGGAGTATCGAGCAAAACAGTTCCTGGTGAGTATCCCATTTTAAACCCTGTGGCATAGGTAATAGGTTTGATAGAAGAACCTGGTTGTCTTGGGGCAAGTGTTACATTGTAATTTCCAAACTTTGGATTGTAGTAATCTTTTGATCCAACCATAGCTAAAATATGCCCAGTTCTAGGATCCGTAACCATCGCTGCACCATTTCCAACGTTTAAATTTGCTAACTTATTAACTTCTTCGGAAACAATTGTTTGAACAGTGTTTTGCAGCTGTAAATCCAGGGTGGTTTGGACTCTTAAGCCTCCTTGGGAAACAGCTTTAGGGCCGTATTTTTCCTCTAAAAGTTGCCTGACATACATGACAAAATGAGGAGCTTTCAAATCGTGCAGTGGAGGTTTGATGGCTAGTTCTCGATTTGCTGCCTCGTCAGCTTCAGCCTGGGTAATATACCCATCTTCTGCCATTCTCCTTAGAACCTGTTTTTGGCGTTCTTTGCCAAGCTCAGATGTCGGCCCGTATGGGGAGTAGATTGTTGGAGAGGCAGGAAGGCCGGCCAGATAAGCGCTTTCTGCAAGGTTTAAATCCTTTGCTTCTTTCCCGAAGTAAGATCTGGCTGCTGCATCGATGCCCCAATTGGGTCCACCATATGGAGCTTCGTTAACGTACATGGTGAGGATTTGTTCTTTTGAATAGATTCTTTCAGCCCAGAAAGAAAGCAAGACCTCCTGAACTTTTCTCTTCCAAGTTCGTTCGGTGGTGAGTAAAGTATTTTTGATAAGCTGCTGGGTGAGGGTTGATCCTCCCTGGATATTTTGGTTTTGGAGGTTGGAGATAAATGCCCTAGTGATGCCAAAAACATCAATCCCCGGATGGGAGAAGAAGTTTTTATCTTCAATAGAGACTGTAGCGTTGATGAAGTGGGGGGAGACATCATTTAAAGTAAGAGGGGTCCGGTTCCGGCCTTCGTATAGTCTGTAAAGAAGCTCGCCGTTGCGGTCTGTGAATTCGGTTGTCACAGGGCTATTAGGTTCTTTTAACCGGTGAGGGTCTGGGAGATCATGGGCTAGGACTATTAAAAATAAGGAATAGCCAAAAGCGAGGATAGCTATGGTTGAAAGCAGTGCACCGATTCTTAAGGGTTTGGGAAAAATCCGGTCCAAGAAGCAAAGAAGTTTTTTGCCATAGTAGATGTGGAAGGGGGTGAGCCTTGGACGGCCAGGTCTTCGTCGTCTTCTGAAAAAAATTTTTATAGGTAATAAAAGGAGTCTGCCTATGAATATTAGTAACCAAAAAAGAAGCAATATAGGGAGCAGAAGTAGATTTTTTCTTTCTGACACATATATTCTTTTGGTCATGGTATGCTAACTCATAGTCTTTTTGAGGCGAGATATTCAATTTTTAAGCTGCTTTAAGCTCATTGTCTCAAAGTTGAATCCAAAAAGAAATTATAATCTTTTGTCTCAAAGTATATCAGCTTTTCTCCAGATGTAAACCGTATAATAAAACTCTTGGGACCCCTATAATTGTTAACTACGTTTGAAAGAAAGATAGCGTAAGAACGAAAGAGAAATGTAAGAACTTGCTATTCATCAAAGATTTGTTCGTATATAGACAAGAAGTCATTATTTTCTTTCACAAAATTTTCATAAGATAGATTAATATTATTGGTGGAGAAGTAAGAAAGCACTTGAGCATGGTTGAGCCTCCAAGGCGTCCCCTTGGAAAGCTAAGAGTTTTGTTTGAAGTTCTTTTTCGTTTTTAGGAGATAAATATTCTTTAAGGTAAGAGAGGAATACAGCTGTGGAGTTTTTGCTGGGCATTAGTTTATTTATGTAAGAAATGATGTTGCTTGTCAAGATGGCAAACCTCCAGGGGGACGCCTTGGAAGGCTAATTATTGGTTAAAAAGTACTTTAGCGTATTCTAAATATTCCGGGTGGTTGAATTCTTTAGCAAAGTACCACCATTCAACCCCCCAAAGATAGATCTCATCAAAGCCGGTTTTTTTAGCATAATCTACGTTTGCTTGGAAATCTTTGAGAGAAAATACTTTCAGCTGCTCTTCAATTGGAGTTTCAAAAAGCCCGATCGGAGACCAAGGTTCTGCCTGAAGCTCGGCGATGATTGTTTTTTGATTTCGCGGAGCAAAATATTTTTTGATTAGATCTGATTTTAGAGTATAGAATTGAGGTGGGAGTGTCCAGTTAAGATACCCTAAGTACTTGTTATATACAGTGCGATATAGAGTGGTGCCAAACATATCAGAAAGCTGCATGCTCTCGGTCCATAGGCTAAGTTCTCCGGAGTCTGTGATTAAAAGTGGCCTTGAAGGATCAACTTGTCTTACTAGTTCAACCTTTTCTTTTAAAAATTTTGCATTTGGTTTGTCGCAGTGGTCTCCAAACTTGAATAAGGGTTCGTTTTCAATTTGCCAATATGTAACTGCAGCATGATCCTTATATCTGTTAACTGTATTTTCAACAACTTTAAGTGTTTTGTTGTGTCTCTCTTGCGGGGAGAGTATTTTTGCCCAGGTGGGTATATGGCATTCTGGCCAGCGGGGCTGTTTCATGCCGACAACCAATATTACTTTAGCATCTCTTTTATTTGCTTCATCGAGCATAAAGTCAACGCTGGAGTAGTCAAACTCTCCTTCTCTGGGCTCAATTGTTGACCAGTAAGTTGGAATTCTTAAATTACGGACCTTTAAATCATCCAAAATATTTATATATATAGACTTCCAGTCAAGTCCTAAGGTTTGAGTATAAGTTGGAGAGAAAGTAACGCCGTATTTGATGTTTTCAGCGATTTTAGGCTTGTAGGGATAATAGATTAGAGTAAGAAGTATAGCCAGGATTAGGATTAATGAGATTTTCTTATTCATGAAATTATTTTACTAGAAAATATAATCCTGATACTATAAGGAGAAGGCCAAAAGCTTTGGTTGTTAATACTTTTTTAGTGAAACTCTCCTTGAAAACAGTTGGATATTTTTTCGTTAAGATTAAAGCGAAGATAAATAAAAATACGTATTGGACTCCTTGAAGAGAATTGACAAAAGCTGGATTAGCTAAAGAGACAGAGAAGGTAAGTAGTAATTCTGCGCTTCCTCCGGCACTCTGGCCAATGAAAAACAATACTCCCATTTTGGATAAAAATCTAAAAGCCGGAGCGTTTCTGGCCAGAATTATGTGTCTGGTTGAAGGAAGAAGTGCAATAAGTACGCCCACAGGAATTAAGACTAATCTTGACCAAGCAAAGACAGTTAAAAAATTCTCCATTAAGTAGGCTTTGCGGAAGATGACATAAGAGATTGCAAAAAGGAAAACACTTAAAATTTCATACAAAAGCTCGTATTTGGTAATTTGTCCTTTCCAATCATGCAGAGTTAAGAAAACTAATCCTGAAATAAGTAAGGATACTGCAAAAATTTGACTCCCGGAGACATATTCATTGAAGACCGCAAAAAACAAAAGTACTAAGGGGATCGAGACGCCAATTAAGGGAACCACTCTTGTAGTTATTCCAACTTGAAGGGCTTTGAGCATGAAGTAAGCCCCAGCTGTCCACAGCAGGGTAGCTGCTGAGGAGAGAGTAAAAACCTGAAGTGTCGGAACTTTGCTAAATGGCAAGAGTACTAAAGCGAGCAGACTGAAGATAGAAAAATAAAAGACATAAATTAATGGGTCCTTGATAGTTCTGGTGAGCAAAAATTTATCGATTAAAACAGCAACGCTGTTTAGAAAATAGGCGGTTATGGTGAAAGGAAGGTGGATCATTCTTCGTGTCTACTTTCATGCCTTTTAAGAACTTCATCAGCTGTCACTGTATGTCCGATAAATCTGAGCAAATCGTGGCTAATAGAGTTATGTTCAATGATATCTTTATACACAAAAGCAGAAGGCCGGGGAGTTCTCTTTTCTGACTCATAATCTACTTCCACCAGCCCAAACCGGGGGTTAAACCCATGTTCCCATTCAAAATTATCAATTAAAGACCAGTGGAAATAACCCCGCACATCAACTCCTGAAACGATGGCATGATAAATCTCTTTTAAATAAGAGATCAAAAACCGGCAACGGCGGTCATCATTGGTGGAGGCTAAACCATTTTCTGTAATATAAATCGGCTTTTTATATTCCGACAGATCTTCTAAACAATCGAAAATCCCTTCAGGATGAAGTTCCCAGCCTAAGTCGGAAACGTCTTTTTTAGTCACGTCTGCCCCGAGTAGTTTGGGAAACTTTGAACCGTTATGTGAACCAACACGGGAGTGAAAGTAGTAATTAATTCCTAGAAAATCATGGTTTTTAATGCCTGTTAAGATATAGAACAAGTGGTTTGTGCTTAAATCATAAAACCAAACCAAAATATGCTGCAAAATAGAGTGGGCCTGAAGGGTTCTAAAGGAGAATGTGTTTTGAGACATTCCAACTTGAGCGTTGGGAACTGCCTTATGGATGATTTTATAAGCTCTTTTATGGGCACTGACGAAATTTAAAGTGGCTCTGAACGCATCAAACCAACTTTTTTTATGAGGAGGGAAGACTCCAGAAAGATAAGCCTGCCAGACGTAGATTCCAGGCTCATTGATTGTTATCCAAAGGTCAACGTATTCCCTGTATTCTGAAACTACTTTTTCAACGAATTTTATAAAATCATTAACTGTTTTGGAATTTTTCCAGCCTTCTTGGTCAGCGACCCATTTGGGGCTGGTGAAGTGATGAAGGGTAAGCATTATAGTAAAGCCTTTTTCTTTTAGGGATTTGAAGACTTGATGGTAGTGGTCGATTGCTTCCTGGGAGAATTGGCCTTTTTGAGGCTCAATTCTAGACCATTCAATAGATAGTCGGTGGGAATTGTGGCCTAAATTATTAGCCAGTTCAAAATCTTCTTCGAAAAGTTCATATTGGTTGGCAGCTTTTCCTGAACGCATGTTAGGGTAGAGGTTTTGTTCATAAGCCCACCAATCAGAATTAGTGTTGTTTCCTTCGACTTGATGGGCAGAAGTTGCTGCTCCCCACAAGAATCCTTCCGGGAAGTTTAGAGGGGAATGGTCATGTTTTGGAGGAGGGATAGTCATAATTATTGGGTGTCTTGATAACGGATGCCCTGAAAGTTTGTACCTCTTATTTGACATAAATCAAGATCACTTAGGTTTTTGTCTTTATCATTGTTATTTTCTAAATTAATGCACATTTCATAGTAGGATCCATCACTTCTATATCCGTAAACATAGGTTTTGCCTCCGCCAGAGGATCCATTGAGAGGATCTGTAGGTATTTGGTTTATATAGTCTTGGGGAGTAGAACCGAATAAAATTGGCCAGTTAGGGTCATTGAAGCTAAGTACTCCGGTGGAGAATGAAGGAAAACCACTATTTTTTTGGTAATAAAGCTCCAGGGCGACTTGGAGGGCACGCATGTCCTGTTTTCTTTTGGCGTCTCGGCCGACTTTTTGGGCTTGGGTGTAGGCGATAATGCCAATTGTAGCCAAAATTGCCACAATAGAGATAGCTACCATGATTTCAATCAAAGTGAATCCTCTGTGAGAGCTTTTCATCTTAAAACTAGTGTAGCACTTTTAACAGGAATCGACTATCTGCCAGTTAATATTTGAATATTTGAACCTCCAAGGGGACGCCTTGGAGGTTCAATTGAAGCTGTCCTTTGGGAGGCTTTAGATAAATTTTGTTCAACTAGTTTAGTTAATCTACGATGAGCAACGTCCAGCAGAAATTCTACAGTTTCCTTTGTATTGAGGACAATACCTGAACTTGTTACTTCAGCACCATAATATTTATCTGAAGCTGTAATTTGACTCTCTTTGGACATAAACAATCAAATTTAACATAATTCTTACAAATGTTCAAATTATAAACTAATGGACATGGAGTGGAAGTGAGTTGGTGTCGACAATAATCTCTTTCTCTTTAATAGTGAATTTTCCATCTTGAGATAAGGTTATTTTGTTTCCGGTTTTTGAAGCAAAGATCCTTTCTACTACAATAGATGGCTTTTGCAAAGCTCTGTTCCAGCCTAAATCAATGTTGTAACAAAGTGCGCTGGATAACGGGCTGTCTTGAGCGAGTTCAGTTTTAAACAGTTCAAGTGACCCTCTGTTAAACACCCACAGAATCTCATCCCAAGTTTTTTTGCCTTCCATTAGATCGCTAATTTCTGAAAGCGCTTTTTTGGCCTCATTAGGATCGCGCCCTAAAAAGTGTGTTTTTAGTAATCCTTGGTCTTGGTTTAGGTTTTTAAAAATTTCTGTAAGCAGTGAGTGAAGTTCTTCGTATTGTTTTGTCCCTTTTGGGACAAAAAATGTTCCTTCTATCTCTTCGCAACCTTTAAGTTTTTGAGAAAGCTGTTCCAGGTTTACCCCTAAATCATTAACTTGTTGCGGAAAAGTAGTTGGTGTTTCCATATATGTGCACGGGTGCCAGGACTTGAACCTGGAACCGGCTGTTTTGGAGACAGCTGCGCTACCAATTGCGCCACACCCGTAGGCTGGGATATTGTACCATTTAATAGGGTATGGGGTATAGCAGGTTAGTCGAGTTTTTTGAACTCAGAATGGGAGGTTGCTTTTCTGCACCTTTTACAGAATTTATTTAACTCTAATTTTGCTTTGGTGTTGATCACATTACGGGTAGTTACATAGTTGTGACTGTGACAGATCGAACAATTGCGAGCGTAGCGAAGCAATCTTCTACGGTAGGAGATTGCTTCTGGGCCAGTGGCCCATCGCAATGACGATTTGGCTGGACAAAACTAACTAGTTACTAAAGAAATAGTTCATTCGGGTTCTTGGTCAACGATACTTCGGCTGGGCTCAGCATCTACGATCCACCAGCTAAAGACAATATCTTTATCACTTGGTTTGCTGATTTTGACTTTAAACCCCTGACTTGGAATTTGGGAGTCCACGAACAAGGGCAGGTCGCTTTCACTTTTTAGGGAAGTGAAGATGTTTGATTTGTTTGTTACGGCTTGGGTATTAATACTAACTTCAGTTTGGCCTGCTTTAAGAGTTTCTGTCCCTAAAGTTGATGTCCCGGCAACAAATTTTTCACTTATAACCTTTTGGGCAGTTAAAGCACCTTGTTTGTCTATAATTACTTTTCCGTTAAATATATTAATCAAGTCAGCCAGAGGAGAGGACTGGAGGAATAGTGTTCCGATTGTATCTATTGTGTTACCTTTTGAAATTGATAGAGTGCCATCAACAGACAGGTCTCCGGCAATAGTGGTTTTGCCTAAGAATGTTTCACCAAGGGATTTGAAGATATTAGAGACAGAGAGATCGTAGGCAGCTAGCATCCCTGAGAAGGTAGCTTCAGAAAGGGAAAAACTAGGTGGAGCGAGGTTTAACTGGGCTGAATCGCTGGCAGTATTTAAGATGGCTGTAATTGAGGCTGCTTGTTCTTTTAATTTTAAATCCATTCGCCTTTCCATATCATTGATTCTTGATTCTATTGAAGCAATTTCCAGGTCTTTTTCTTTAAATGTTGGAACGATTAAAGATCCATCAGAATCTAAAGATAAGTTAGCGAGTATATTCGAAGGATCAGCATATGATGGTTGAATAAATGCCAGGATCTTTCCTTGGCAAGATTGCTTCCCCCGACGTAACGTCGGGATCGCAATGACGTCATTGCGAGGACTCGAAGAGTCCGTGGCAATCCCTGTCTGAGATTGCTTCGCTTCGCTCGCAATGACGCAAGTAAAGTCTTCCAGTGCTTTCCCAATCACAAACCCTGGTCTGGTAGCTTTCATGGCTACCCATTAGCTACTTGAACTTTTTCAGCATACTCTGAAACTACACCTACTATCTTTGAATCATAAGGGGTATTAGACTTACCTAACATAAAAGGATCATCAGGGTCATCAATGGTATTTGGTTCATCAGTTACAGAAACAAGATCAGCAATTTCAGCCCCTTCTGCGGGAGCCCATTCTGCATAGTCTGTTAAAGCTCCGGAGCAAAGCCAGGAACCATCATAATTGCAAAGTTTATTATTAGTAGTATCAAAAACTAAAGCATTTCTGCCGGTATATGAGGTAGGTGTACCGCTTGGGGCTCCTGCTACAGAGGTGAGATACAAAAACCCATCAGTTGCTGTAGTCGCTAACGCTGCAGAACCTAAGACTAAATTACCGGCAGATGTCAGTGCCAGAGCCTGGGCAGAAGAAGTGTAGTTAACAGTGATTAAATCAAGAGTTGGTGTGGCAGCTGAATCAGAGGTAGATAAAGCTGCTGCAAAATCTAAAGTCCCGGCAGAAAACCCTCCTGCTGAGCTCCACTGGGAAGAGGTGATCGCTTCAATAGTAGTTTTAGTCATCCCATTGGTATCAATATTTCCTAAAGTAGAGGAAGCCCAGGCAGATCCGCTCCAGTACTTCCAGGTAGTCCTGCCATCAAATGAAACTAAATACTTAATATTAGTATTAGTTGGAAGGGTTTGAGTGATTGAAACAGAAGAAACAGCTGTCCAGGAAGAACTATCAATCTGAGTAGCCGCAGCAGTAGTGACATAATATGATTGAGTAGTAGGGTAAGAGGTAGTATTATAAGTTATTAATACTATACCGTTGTTTCCACCAGCACCACTTCCCACGCCACCATTTCCAGCAGTACCCCTGTCAGCATCGCCTGAGTTACCCGGTGTTGCTCCTGAACCTGCTGTTGTTGTTCCATTAGAACATCCGGAGCAACTAACACGACCAGACCCACCACCACCACCATCAGTACCAGCAGAACTAGCATCCCCTCCTCCACCACCATAATACCCACCTCCGCCTCCACCACCTTCACCTGAGCTACCAGTTGTTGCCCCAGCGCCACCTGTTAAAGCACTACCGGCAGTAGCACCGCTACCGCCTGTACCTGCACTACCGCCGGCTGATTGTGTACCACCTCCACCACTTCCATTTCCTCCGGATCCCGCTTCTCCTAGTACGCCAGATGTTCCACCACCGGCACCGCCATCGCCTATAGCCCCCCCAATATTTTCTGTAAGCCCAGCACCACCACCTCCACCAGCTGCTACTAAAGCATTGGCTATGGTAACAGTTCCTCTGAAAATACCTGAATATCCACCTCCACCACCACCCATATAATTGCCAGGAGAACCACTACGTCCTCCTCCCCCAAATCCACCATTGCCACTTCCCCCACTCCAACCTCCAGCACCACCCCCACCCACAATCACTGTTAAACTTTCACCAGGTGTAACAGAAACAGTGGCAGTTGAATATCCACCTCCACCGCCAGACCCATTTATTGAGGAGTATTTGCTTCCGCCTCCTCCAGCGCCCCACATTTTAACTGTTACGGAAGTTACTCCTGCAGGGACAGTGAAGGTTTGGTTTGCTCCGGTATAATTAAAGGTATCAGTTGCTTCTGACCCTCCTGCGGAGTTATGTAGTACTACACTTCCGGAGCTAAAGTCAGTACCATCGGTAGCATCTTGTTGGGTGTAATCTCCTTCAGTAGTGAAATTGATGGAAGTATTGGATGTACCAAGGCTGGATGATCCAATACTGTCTGGATTGATCTGTAGAGTGTGGGATGGGGTAGAGGTGCCGATACCAACATTAGCTCCTAAGATATTGACTTCATCTGTTGCTTGATCATCAAATTCAATTCGTCCGGCAGATGAACCTAGTCCCAGCCAATCATCATCAGCTGTAGAATCAGCAAAAGCAGCCCCTGTTGTCATTGATCCAACAGCTGTAATATCTCCTGTTCCTGAAGCAGAGATTTCGATTGATCCATTACCATTAGTAATAGTTACTCCTGATCCTGCTGTAAGTGTTGCTTTAGTTAAAGTATTGCCAGTAGTATTACCAATAAGTAATTGTCCATCAGTATAACTTGTTTGACCTGTTCCTCCATAGCCCACACTGATTGCTGTTCCTTGCCAGACACCTGTGCCAATAGTCCCTAAAGTAGTAATGGTATTTTGACCAATGTAATCACTGGCAATAGTTAATGTCGGATTTCCAGCAACTCCTGAGCCATTAGTAACAGTAATAGTTCCTGAGGTACCGGTTATCGTTCTACCAGTAAAGGTATCAGCACCAGTTTGAACTAAGATCCCATTAGTATTGTAGGCAGCTAAAGCTCCTAAAGTAGTATCATAAGCTTGGACATCAGAACCAATAGCCAAAGATGCTGCCCATTCAGGGGTTCCAGAAGAACTGACAGTTAACACCTCTCCTGAAGTGCCTATCCCTAGTTTAGCTAAAGTATCTGTTGCACTAGTATACATTATGTCACCTTTTGTATACCCAGTTAGTCCTGTTCCGCCTTTTCCAATGGCCACAGTTCCAGACAGTGCTCCAACATCAACTGATCCAGAGCTAGATATTGTGATATCATTTGCTACATCATCATTGGTAATACATCCAGAACATCTGAGATAATGGGTGAGACCGAGCCATCATCATTAGCTTGTTCAGTGATAGTGACATTATCTCCGGCTATCACAGATGATACAAATCCTTCACCCAATAATCTGCCAGTTAAGACAATATCTCCAGCTACTTCGAGAGTTCCAGCGATAGCAGTATTAGTATTGATCGATAATTTCCCAGCTCGAATATGTTGACCCAGGGCATTTTTCTTTGTGTCATCGCGAGCGACCGAAGGGAGAGTGGCGATCTTCTTAATGTTTAAATCTGGCCTAGATTGCTTCTCCGCCAGCTGGCGGATCGCAATGACATTTACTTTTCCTGTAGCTTCTTCAAAAGTACTTCTAATTACTGGGTTAGAAGATCCAAGGAAGATTCCTCCGCCAACTAGAGTTAATATTAGTAGACTTAAAAATGTACTGAGGATTGTTCTTTGGGTAGCATCCCTAGTTGAGTTGAGTTGAGTTGAGTTGAGTTGAGTTGAGTTGAGTTGAGTTGAGTTCGTCCAGAGCCTGTAAATTAACAGGTTTAATGTAGTTTGAATAAGGATGGAAAGGCTGAGGGGAAAGTTTTTTGGATAGCTTTGGATGGACATTTTGAAACTTTTTTAAATCATTTAGCCGGTATTTTCTGGTTCCGGCTGGAGTTTTGAAGGGAAGTAATGTCCCATTATCTTCCCAGTTTCTCAGAGTTTCGATTGAAACCCCAAGAAGCTCTGCTGCTTTGCCAATGGAAACAAGGCCACGCTCTTTTCCAGTCAAAATTTGAATTTCTTGTTTTTTCATTTGGGCAGTATCTTCAGGCTTAATTTCTACAAAAAACCTAGGCAATTTTATAATGACAGGAAATAAGAAAAGAGTCAATTGGCCGCTTAAAGAAATGTATTGTGTTGAGCCTATTGAAATGTTAATGTATTGCTTATGACAGAAAACGCTCCAGAACCCACACCTCTTCGGATTTTGGGTATAGGCAGTGAACCTGCAACACTACAGCGTCTTCATCATGCATTAGGTTCTTTAGGCCATAGGTTTGAATCCTTTCTAGACGCAAAAAGGCTTTTTTTTACTTTAAAAGCAGACGAAATAATGGGTTGTGGTTTTGACGCTTTAATCACAAGCCCCGACGTGCCTGGCCTTGGACTGGATGCGATGGTGGTTGGTGTGCGGGAACTGTATAAAATTACTCCGATTATTCTTTGTACCGAAGCAGAATTGGGGAAAGCCGATAAAAGGTTTTTCAGGCAAAAGGGAGTAGACCTGTATTTACCAAAACCTTTTAAATTGCCTGATTTGGAAGCTGTATTAAAAGATGTTTCGGGGATTAAGGCTAGGAATATATAAGATAGATTTAATCCAGGGATAATTAACAGGCATTATTGTCAAATATGTTGACAATTATTTATTTGGAGATATAATAAGTATATGGCAAAGCTGTTTAATTATACACCCAAGCTGGTTAATCTCCTGGTTACTGCTGAAGCCTCATACGGCCAGCTTACCTCTCAGGTAAGAATCCCTTCGTTAGCTTTAAGGCTCAGCAAAGAAAATAAAGTCTTGGCTACCCATTTTTCTACTTCTATCGAGGGTAATCCTTTAACACAGGTTGAAGTAACCAATATTGTTTTGGGTGATAAAGTACCTATCACTAAATCAGAAAAAGAAGTTAAAAACTATTTTGAGGTTTTAAACAGAATTTCGGTATTGGCCAGGGAAAGGAAATCATTAACCCTGGAACTTACTCTTAGCTTGCATAAAGATTTAATGAAAGGTGTGTCTTCAGTCAGAGATGTAGGAAAATTGAGGAATGAATCAGTTATTGTAGGCCACCGGGACGTAGCCGGTGCAGTCCATGTCAAACATAATCCACCTGCCCATACCGCTCAGGAAATAGAGCAGTTATTAACCAAGTTATATGAAGATGTCTCATCGGATAAAGAAAACCATCCTTTAATAGTAGCCGGTGTTTTGCACCATGGTTTTGTTTATATCCACCCTTTTGTAGATGGCAATGGCAGGCTGGGGAGGATCCTGACTGCTTATTATTTATTGCTGAATGGCTATGAGGTTACCAAATACTTTATTTTAGACGATTATTACGACATTGATAGGTTGGAGTATTCTGATATGCTACATGGTGCTGATTCAGGGGATAAAACTAAATGGTTAGAGTATTTTATTGAAGGTATTAATTATTCGCTACGAGTTGCCATTAAGAGGGTTGAAGATTTACAAGGGCAAAATGTAGATGAGGTAACTGGAACCAAAAGAGTTTTGGTCTCCAAAAAGGAAGAGGAAGTAATCCAATTGCTCCTAGAAAAGAAGGTTTTAAAGGCTCAGGATTTAGTAGAGTCTTTTGGCATAACCCGTCAAAGAGCCGGATACTTATTAAATTCCTTAACGAAAAAAGGAATTATTAGAAAACAAGGTAAAACTAAGTCCAGTTATTATGAACTGGTCACTAGCAACTAAAGACCCTAAACCCATTTCATCATTCCTGTTTGGAGCCGAAGACGGGAATCGAACCCGTGACCCCGTTCTTCGCTTTAACCTCATTTCCATTAAAATGCTTTTAATGAGGGCTAGACTGTATCTTCTCGCCGGAGGCGAGTCCTTGTCAGTCGTTCGGGCCGAAATTATCGGCCACGGTCTCAACCTAGCATAAGGTTATTAACCGTTATTCGGAATTCACTCCGATGTTACCATTGGAGTGGGCAATTGTGCGAATCACCAAGAACGTGCTCTGCCACTGAGCCACTTCGGCACTCTGAAGATTTTAACAAATTTTTAAACCATAAGCTAGAATGTACTGTTCAGGTCAGTTACAAGCAAATTACGCAATTTACTGTTATGGTAGTATATAGTCACTACTCCGTATTCACTCTTTTTCCTATAAGTACCAAGTGAGTTTGATTTTGTGACAATTGTTTTATAGAACTGACTTCTTTTTACACCCAATTGGGTAGTCCAATAATTTAAAGCCGCTTTAGTATTAATATCGGTAAAAATCTGCAAACCGAATCTCAGATGATCCTTCTTAACTGAGAAGATGGTTACTATGAAATTTATGAAAGTCTTTAGTAAGGCAGGATTTGTGTTTCCAATTCTGACAGACGTTTTGCTAGCTTTTGTTCCTTCTCCCCAATATAATCCTAATCCAATACCATACAATTTAGCTTCTTCAAGAGTTTTAGGTTTGTTAAAAACAAACGGATCTCCGTTGGGATTTCTTTTGACATAAGTAGCTTCACTTCTTGAACGACGTTTGATTTTATACTTATCCATCCAATATACGACTTTATGAGGAGAAACTTTATACTTTTGAGCAATTTCAAACATGGATAAGCCAGAGGAATAAAGCTCTTCTAGATTACTTCTAGATAAGAAAAGCATAAATTAAGTATTACCAAACAATACCCGAAAGTCAAGAGAGTGTTTAAGATTATAATGGGAGCCGATGGTCGGGCACGATCCGACAGCCTTACGCTTACAAAGCGTCTGCTCCACCAGTTGAGCTACATCGGCACAAGGGATATTTTACGGCAAATTTGATCAAAAATCCACAGGTTCAGAGGGAGTGAGGACATAAAATACGAGTTAACTAAATATTTAAGCTGGCCAGCTTACCGTCTAACTTAAGATAATTACTGCCTACGAAGTCGTGTTCTTGGCTCATTTTCCCCAAATTAACAAGTGGGAACCCTAGTCTGACGACAGACGTCCATCAGACATTTCCAGGTCAACCCTCTGAGGATTGAAAGATAGGAAAAAATTAAATACCAAGATGTCAAACGTGCTAGGTAGGCAATTAGCCTTTTCGGCATGTTCCATTAAGGAACACCCTTATAGTATGAAATTAGACCCTTTAAGTCAAGTAAAAAATGTGTAAGTAGGGGTTGTTGTATTAAGCCGGCCAAGCACAAAAAGTAATCAAAATCCAAGAAGTCCTCTTAAGAATCCAACAGCCGTGCTTAGAATCAAAGCGAGGATGGACGTGTTACCGATTCTAATAAACCACAAAGCTAAAAAGAGTAAGATTCCGTACCTTTCAAAAGCCATAAATTGTCTGGCCAGGTTGTATGGTAATTGTGACATTAATACTTTAGAACCGTCTAAAGGTGGAATAGGGAGTAAATTAAATACCCCAAGTATCAAGTTTATATTAACAGTGAAGAATAAAAGCTGGAGCAGCAGCCTTGTTGGGAGAACAGCTGCTGAAATATGGAATAAAACAGCTGCAATTATCGCCAGTCCAAAATTTGCGCCAACACCAGCCAGAGAGACCAATAGTTCACCTCTCCTAATATTAGAAAAATGTAATGGGTTAACAGGGACTGGTTTTGCCCAGCCGAATAAAACAGGCGAGTTGGTGATAAAAAGCAGGGCAGGCAGAAGGATTGTTCCGATTAGATCAATATGGGGAATAGGGTTTAAGGTTAATCTTCCGGCGTTTTGGGCTGTCCGGTCTCCAAAATAAAGAGCTGCCAGGCCGTGAGCGACCTCATGGAGTATGACAGAAAAGAGCAATATTACAATAGATAGAGCGATAAATTCAGGAGCCATTTTGCACTTTTAACTTATTTATGTTATATTTTAGCACATATGTTAATCTGTACGCTTTGCAATAAAAAATCAAATATCAGATCCTGGTCCAGACACAAAAAGGGTAGTTCTGGAGCTTCCGAGTGGCCTCTCCGTGCCCAAATTAGCAAAAAAATCCAGAGACCAAACCTCCATATTTATAAGGGCAATAAATACTGTACTAAGTGCCTTCGGATCGTTAAACCAAAATGGGTTGCTCCAAAGGTTGAAGAACCTGCAGCAGCTGCCTAACATTTACTGCAGACACTCAAGAATATTTTTTGGGAAATTAGGATAGCCGTTTAAGAATTCTTTAACATACACAGGTTTTTTGCCTTCGACTTGGATTGCTTTATTGGGTAAAAATTTTACTATTTTACTTTGCCATTTGGTCCAGGCTGTTGGCCAAGGGTAAAAGGCTCGGATCATTCTATTTAGAGTCTGAGTGGAGGGAGGATTATTAATATCAAAATATCCATCTTCTTTTTTGAGCATTTTTGTGTAAGTAGCTTTTGAATGGTCTTGGGGTTGAGGTTTTAGGTTATTTTGAAGATATTCTGGGATTGCTCTGACTAGCATTTCTGCACCTTTTTGGAACATTTTATTGTACAAAATTTCAGTTGTATCTTTGTCTGACAGTTCAAACTCTTCTTGAACCAGTATTGGCCCGTGGTCCATTTTTTCATCAATTTGCATTATGGTTATGCCAGAAATCCTGTCTCCGTTTAAAATAGCGTTTTGAATAGGTGCAGTCCCCCGGTATTTAGGAAGCAGGGAAGGGTGGATATTTAAAGTTTTATATTTGGGGCTTTCAATAATTGATCGAGGAATGATTTTGCCGAAAGCTGCCACAACAAAGAGATCAGCTTTTAAATTTTTAAGCTTTTCCATTGAAAGAACGGGTATATTATGACTGTTTGCATAAACTTCGACAGGAGCAGGAGTGACAGGAGAGGTGACAACTGCGACGACTGTAAAATGCTTATTTAAAGCTTCTAAGACTGGGACAACAAAGCTTGGAGTACCGAAAAATATTATTTTTAGAGATTTCATAGTTAGAGTGTTATTTCTTCGAATATATCAGCGCCGGTTTTGTCTTTTCCTGATAATTTATAAAGTTTTGCTTTTTGTTCTAAAACTAGATCCATAAACAACCTGCCGTACAGATGGTCGTATTCATGCTGAAAAATTCTGGCATTAATGCCTTTTAGAGTCTTTTTAATTAGCTGGCCGTTTGAATCCATGTACTCAACCTTAATTGTTCCGGGGCGCTTGATATATGAATAGTAATCGGGGATAGAAAGACACCCTTCCATAAAGGTTTTCTGTTGTTTTGAAAAGTAAGTAATCTTTGGGTTAAAGATTTGAACAACCTCCATCTCTGGTTCTTTTTCGGTATCTTCAGCTTTCGTAACAGTCTCTTTCTCGAATTTTGCGATGAAAAACTGTTCAGAAATACCTATTTGGGTTGCAGCAAGACCCACTCCTTCTGGGTCTTGGAAGTTGTTCATGAGTTTTGTCATTTCAGCAACAATCTTTTTTAAGTTTGGAGTGATTTTTTTAACTGGTTTTGTTTTACTTCTTAGTACTTTATTCGGTGCAATTACTACTTGCATATCCGAGAAAGTGTATCATATTTGCTTATTATCTTTAAGCTCTTTGAGCTTCCACATAAACAGCTTGGGTTTTGATTTGGCATTTGGATAATCCGTGACAAAAGACAAAGCTTGTTCAAGAAGCTTGCGGTCATAATCTTTGGCAAGTTTGATATAAAGTGAGTATCTTTTAGTGTCTCCAAGCGTCTCACAGATCCGGCAGCCAAAAAACTGAAATTCGTGTTTTAAGTTTTTTGGGCGGTTTTTATGAATAACTTGGTCTAAAACGTTTGATAATTTCTTCATTTTTGTTCCCATTTCTTCAAATACTCCAAAGCTTCAGGATCATTTGGGATAAGTTTTAGCACTATATTCATCTGTTCAATCGCTTTTTCTCGCTCGTCAATTTGTTCGTAAAAAAGCCCTAAAGCTATGTAGGATTCACGATAATTTGGTTTAAGCTTTAGAGCTTTCTGTAAACTCTCGGTACCTTCTTCGTTTTTACCAAGCTGGCCAAGAACTAATGCTTTATTGTAGTAGAGCTTAGCATCAGTTGGAGCAAGCTCTATGGATTTATCCAATGCTTGGAGTGTTTTGTCATTAAAATTAGGGTCAATGCTTGATAGTTGATAATAGGTCCGGACAGCTGTGCGTAAAAATGAAACATTTTTAGGGCTTGTGTTTAGTGATTTTTCAGTTTCAGCAACACTAATGTCTTTAAGATAAGCTGACAGCGTAGCATCCTCCTCATTTAAAGCTAAAGCAGCTGATGCTGCTGAAAAGCCTAATTCATTTCGGTAGTAAGGTTCATTTGGACGCAAATTTACAGCCTGGGATAATTTGGTGTAGGCTTTACCAGAACTGCCTAGCTCTGAATAAGCTGTTCCCTCTGCAAAGACAGTATCAGCAAACCAGATTCTTCCGGTATTAAACAAGGTAAGCGTGCCTGCGAAAGCAATAATAAGCATTGTGATAGCTTTGAAAGCTTTTTGTTTTAAAAGCTTTTGGGTTATGTTCCAGGAGAGATCTTTAGTATCTCCTGCAGCCAAAAAACTTAAAGCAGGGAAGAGGTAGAAGAAAACTGCAATAATGACTACAGAAAAACCAAAGAAATTTTGGACTAGATAGGATATATATGAAGCTAAAAGTGCAAAGTTCAAAGTTAAAAGTTCAAAGTCTTTGTTCGGTTTTAAAGATTTGAGCTGCTTGATGTTCCATATAATAAATAGGACAATTATGCTCATGTAGGCTAAAAATCCGACTGCACCAGTATTGGCAGCATAGTTTAAGAATTCATTGTGGGCTTTGTTATATAAAAAATCCCATTCAGACACCAAGTTATGCTCTGTGGGCCGGAATTGGTAATAAGAAAAGGCGAAGGTTTCAACTCCTGTTCCAAACCAAGGGTATTTTCTAAAGATTTCTAAAGCGCCTTTCCAGACAATTAAACGGATCTTTCCGGATTCTGTGCCGCCGTTTTCGAGTTGAGTGCCTCCTGCGGGTGCAGGTTTTGTTGTATCGGCTTTCCTCTCGGCAATGCTCGGGGCAGGTTTGACTTGGAAAAACTGACCAACATTAAAGCGGTTAAACGCTGAACCAAAGAAGATATTTATTAAAAAAACTGCAAGTAAAACGAAAGCAATTTTTTTAAAATTTATTAGCATTGCAGCTGCAAATACTCCAAAGCCTGCCAGAAGCCCTAGTGTTGCTCCTCTTGAATAAGTAAAGGTTAAGCTCAAATACAGAAGGATAGTGAGTAGCGTATAGCGTATAGCGGATAGTTTGGAAGATGCTGTGAAGCAAAAATATAGAGCAGGGAAGATGAGCATGGCAAGATAAGCTCCTAGCCAATTCGGTTGGCCTAAAGTTGCAAAAACCCTTGCTTGGACGTCTTGAACCCAGCAAGAAGCTGTAAACTGACCATGTAAAATCACACAAGATGGAGATACCCCGAAGTGTTCAGGAATAGCGTATAAAGAGACAACGAGTCCGCCAATTAAAGCGGCTTTTAAAAACTTCAAAACATCTTTAGATTCAAAATTGGAAACAAAGGCATAATACAAAATAGTGTAAGCAATAATGGAATAAAGCCCTCCATTTTGACGGGAATAATAGCCCCACCAAGAAACATGGGGATCGATTGAAAGCAGGGTAGAGATAATCTGGGAAGCTAAAAAGATAAGTATAGGGATATCAAGCGGTGTTCTTTTTAAAATTAGGGCTTTTTTTTGAATCATTTTAAGGATCCAAACTGTGGTGATAATTGTCGTTAAAGCATAAACAAACAGCATTTTACTGAACTCAAAAAGCTCATAATTAAAGCTGGTCCAAACAAGGGGGGTTACAGCAAATAAAGCGTAAAATGAGTATCTAATTATCTTGTTTTCGAAAGAAAACTTCTCTAATTTTGAATTTTGCATTTTGAATTTGCTTTCTTGATCTTAGCAGAAAAACTTGAGGTTAGGCAAACTGGAGTAATTAGTTAGTTTTTTCCCGCAAAATCGTCATTGCGATCCGCCAGCTGGCGGAGAAGCAATCTCTCTCGTTAAAAAGATCGCCACGTCCTCCGATGTACATCGGAGTCCTCGCGATGACAACTTACTGGTAAGAACTGAATAGTTGCAAACTGGATGGTTGTTCAAGCTGGAATGCTATGCTACACTCTTTGGGATGTTTGGATCGTTTTGGCAACTCTTCTCCCATGATATAGGTATAGATTTAGGAACAGTAAACACCCTGGTGTCTATTAAGGGAAAAGGAATAGTAATCCGTGAGCCTTCTGTTGTGGCTGTTCACAAAAAAACCCGCCAGGTTTTGGCAATCGGCGTCGAAGCTAAACGGATGATCGGGCGCACTCCGGCTGTGATTGAAGCTATCCGGCCTCTTAGGGATGGTGTGATCTCTGATTTTGACTGCACTGAAGCGATGCTTAAACATTTTATCCAAAAAATTCACTCAACTCCCAGAAGTGGCTTGTTAAATTTACCAAGAATTCCCCGTCCGAGAGTAGTGATTGGTATTCCATCTGGTGTAACCGAGGTCGAAAGACGGGCTGTCCAGGATGCTGCTCTATCCGCTGGTGCTAGGGAAGCTTTTTTAATTGAAGAGCCGATGGCAGCTGCCATTGGAGCAGGATTAAAGATTGAAGACCCGGAAGGCAATTTTATTATTGACATTGGTGGGGGAACAACTGAGATTGCTGTCATATCACTAGGTGGAATGGTTATAAACAAGTCTTTGCGGGTGGCTGGAGATGAGCTGGACCAGGATATTATCAATTATATGAGAATGCGCTATGGAATGCTGATTGGAGAGCGGACTGCTGAAGATATTAAAATAGAATTAGGTAGTGCAGTGCCTCTTGAAAGAGAAAAAGATACCATTGTTAGGGGTCGGGAGCTTGCTTCAGGCCTTCCTAAGTCAATTAAGGTTTCTTCTACTGAAATAAGGGAAGCCTTGTCTGGGACTGTGATGGAGATTGTGAGTAACATACATGAGGTTTTAGAAGAGACTCCGCCAGAGCTTTTAGCTGATATTTTAGAGCGGGGACTTGTAATTACTGGCGGGGGGTCCTTAATCAAAGGGTTTGATAAAAGGATTTCAGATGAAACTAAGATGCCTGTAATTGTAGCTGATGATCCACTAACGACGGTAGTCCGCGGCTGTTCGAAAGTTTTAGATGATTTAGATTTGTTGTCTAAAGTGAAAGTAACCGGCGGCCTCCGATAAATAGCTAATTCTCCATATTGTCAAATCAATTAATTCCGGAAGTAGGGAGGAGAGGGGATGTGGATAACTGTGAAAAGTGATATAGTTTGATATGTTACCCATAGTATTTCTTACAAAAGGCCTCTAGTAATTAGCATATGGCAGGGAATGGTGCTCAATAGTGGCGTGTAGAGAATTAATATTTTTTAAAAATTTATTTGAAAAATTTGTTAACTAGTCTACTTAACACTCTATTTCTTGTAGTTTTATACTATATTTATTCGATGTCGTACAATATATGAATTTAAAATTTGAAATTTAAAATTGAAAATTTTTTCGGAACTAAAAGTTCCGAAAATTTATTACCCCGCTACCCTGCCTGAATTTGGTGTTTAAGTTGTCAGGAAAGGCTAAACTAAGGAATATCTAGACGGCCAAATAGTCATCCCTGAGGCCGAAAAGCCGTTTTTGAGGCCATTTTGGGCCTCGTGCCTATTTAGGATCTATTTGCTATAGCCCAAAGTCTTTCTGTTGCTTTTGGTTTGACAGTAATCCAGCCTTTTCTAAAGCTTAATAATCCCATTCTCCTTAACTCATCAGACGCTTTAGTCATTGCTTCTCGGCTTGTGCCTATCACTTGAGATAACTCTTGTTGTGTTACCGGTAATTCTGAACAACCAAACTCTTCTGAAATTTGGGCTAATAATTTAGCAAATCTTCGCTTGGCAGATAAATTAAACATATCAGCTGCTTTTTCTATAGAGTCTCTACTCCGTTTTGCTGCAAGTTGCATTACTCGAGTCATTAAATTTGAAGAGTTGTAAAGAAGGTCAACATGGTAAATATCTACATGACTAGGCGTGAGGGTTTTGAAACATTTACCATTTGGATCTTCATAAAATGCATTCTCTCCTACTATATACGGGGCACCTATGATTGAAGCTGTACCGGAAACACGATTTACTTCGAGCACTAACCCAGTAGTTAAAATCCCAAATTTTGCTTCACCAGGAAGATGAAATTTTTCTTGGGGTCTTTTAAATAAAGACTGTCCGGTAGTTTTAATTGTGATGCTTGTTGGTATCTCTGCAATTGCCATATAGATAAGTGGAAATTATACCACAAACTTAATACTACAGGCTAGCCAGAGAGATCATAGGCCTATTTAGCTTTACCTTTTTTCCAGGGTACAGAAGATATAAATGGATAATATAAGTCTTCCTCAAGAGGGACTATAAGGCTGTTAAAATGACCTTTTGAAGTGTATCTTCGGTCTATAAACTCAATAGAGTCATCTAAATCCGTAATTAAAGCAATTGGGGTTTGTTCGGCCCCCTCACCCATGACAAACACTGCAGCTGTTGCTAATGAATCTGGGTTATTAGTTTGTGAAACTCTTAATTCTTTGCCAAAAAGGTCTTTTTGTCCCCGGTAATCCCGGAGTGGTTTGAAGCCAAAAAATCCTAAGGAGAGTCCGACTATTCCCCGGCGCCCAGGAACTGAATGTGAATCAGTAATAATGACACCTAAATTTTTGACTCCTGATTTTTCTTTTAAATATTTCCAAATTTTTTGAGCAGATTTTTCAGGATCTTTTGGCCATAATACAAAATAGTCATCTGAGTTACTCTCATCAATCCCAGCTGTCGGTATTAATAAATTATTTTTGATAGTGTGCATTACCCAGCCACCTGGTACAAACTCCCGGGGAAGATATTTTTCAGCTTCCTGGATTACCAACTTATCTTTATCTGGATACCTATCTAAAGGAGTGGTGTTGCCTTCTCCAATAGAGACAATCTTTGATGAAACCGCAACGATTGAGTCGGGTTTAAGTTTGGGAACAACCGTATCCAAGACTTCATATAAATTATCTTTGGGCGGATTTAAGATCCTTGTTTTGATTGCTAGGATTCTCATATATCTTGGGATTGTATCATTACTATGATATATTAGCCTCTAATACACTACTCCAACAATGAAGGCTGCACTAGTTGATATTAAACGTTTCTTAATTTTGATATTAATTTCACTTGCTATAGCCTTACTTGATCTTAAAAATTTCTTTGCAATTCCTAAGTCAATTTTGCAAATAGTAACCACCCCTATTCAATATGGGCTCTATAAAACAAGTTCAACCACGGTTAAACAATTTGAATTTGTGATCAAATCGCGTACTGCTGCCCAAGAACAAGGGGCTTTAAAGGAGCAACTTTCCCAAATTCTTTCTGAAAATGCTAATTTACGGAGACAGCTCTCAGAATTAAAAGCTTTTGAAGCGCAGCAGCAAAAGCTAAATCCCCAAACCTTTAACTTGGTCCCTGCCCGTCCTGTGGGGTTTGCCAGATTTCTAAAAATAGATAAAGGCAGCGAACATGGATTAAAGCTAAACCAGGCTGTAGTTTATAAAGACAACCTGATAGGAGAGATAATTTCTGTTTCCCCGAAACAATCGGAAATTCGTTTAATTACTGACCCTGATTCTAAAATTACAGCTTTTGTTTCCAATTCTGACAGTAAAGCTAAGGGACTACTTGTTGGGCAGTTTGGTTCGGAGATGTTACTCGATAAAGTTTTACATCAAGAGGTTGTATCTGAAAAAGATTTAGTTTATTCAGAAGGGACAGAAGGAAAATTTCCTAGAGGTTTAATATTGGGACAAGTGACCCAAGTTTTTGAAAGAGAAAATGAGATTTTTAAACAAGCAAAAGTCAAACCTGTATTCGGAATCGGAGATTTAGATCTGGTATTTGTGATTGGAGAATAAATGAGATTTTTAATTATTTTGCTGCTTGCTGCACTAGTTCAAAGTTCATTTTTGCCTATTAATTTGGTGTTAGTTTTTTTAGTCTGCAAAGTCATGATGACAAAACAAGAGCATTATCTTACTCTAAGTTTTGTTTCAGGACTCTTTTTAGGTTTTTTGCAATTAATTAATTTAGGGTTTTATGCGATTGTGTTTTTAATAGTATCCAAAATCGCCCAAATTTTTAGGTCTTCTCCACTCTCTGCAAATGTGTTTACGGTTTCGGCTTTAGCGGGAGCAATATTTTTAGCAGTTGCAGCAGTAGAAAAACTGATTTTAGGAATCAGTTTCCATTACACTAAAATCATTTATGAAACCCTATCAGCACTACTTACGTGTTTATTCATTTACTTGTGGGAAGACAGGTTTGTTTCCAAACCGCTAAAATTAAGAGACTAATGAAAAAAAGACACGATCTGGAAGGATACAGTGAAGCATTTATACGGGGTGGGGAATTTGAAGGAGCCTCTGCTCCAACTTCAAACTGGAGAATTGTTGTGCTTTCAAGTTTAATCTTAATCTCTTTATCGGGAATATTTTTGCGGTTGTTTAACCTGCAGGTTGTGAACGGAAAATCAAACCGTGAACTTGCAGATTCTAACAGAATAAAAATCAAAGTTTTGCATGCGCCAAGAGGTGTAATTTATGACCGCAACGGAAGAGTTTTGGCGCAAAATGAGCCAGGATTCCGGCTTATTGAAGCAACTGAAGGAGGTACATTAGTTAAGTTGATTAGCCGGGATGAAGCGCTGAAAATGGAAAGCAGTAGCGGCCCCCGGTTTCAAAATTTAGAGGTAGACAGCCTTCGCTCCTATCCATTGGGGGAAAAAGCTGCCCATGTTTTGGGGTATGTAGGAGAGATAAACAGTGAAGAGCTTAAAGACCCAAAGTTTAAAGCATACAAACTGGGCGATAAAATCGGCCGGGGTGGGATTGAACAGGTTTATGAAAAAACTTTGAAAGGACAAGATGGTGGAGAAATTATTGAGGTGGATTCATTCGGTAATAAGCTGCGGACAATTAGAGAAAAACCTCCTATCCCTGGATCTAATGTTTATTTAAGTATTGATGCAGATCTGCAGAGCATTACTTTTGACTCTTTAAGAGAAGGTATTGCAAGAGGTGGTTTAGATTATGGTTCAACTAAGTCTTGTTGTGGGGCTGCTATCACGGAGGATCCAAACACCGGTGAAATTTTGAGTTTAGTCTCTTACCCTTCTTTTGACCCCAAAAATCCTGCGCCCGCACTAACTGATCAGAATGCACCAATGCTTAACCGTGCTATTGCTGGTGTCTATCCTCCGGGTTCAACTTTTAAAATCGCCTCTGGTTTGGCCGGCCTTGTTTCCGGAAAAATTAAACCTGAAACTACTTTTGAGGATACCGGAATTATGCATCTTGGGCAATTTAGCTTTACTAATTGGTTTTTTACTTCTCACGGAAAAACAGAAGGGCAGGTAGATTTAATTAAAGCTTTGAAGCGTTCGAATGATATCTATTTTTACAAGTTAGGCCAGGAAGTGGGTGAAAAAACTATTGCTGATGTAGCAAGAAAGCTTGGAATGGGTAAAACTTTAGGGATTGATTTGCCAGGAGAAGATACGGGGCTTATCCCAGATAATGAATGGAAGGTAAAAAATATGGGGAATAAGTGGTTTCCTGGGGATACGCTCCATATGTCTATTGGGCAGGGGTTTGTTCTGACAACTCCGCTTCAAGTTTTGAATCTTTCTTCAGTTATAGCGACCAATGGGAAATCGTACCTTCCTCATTTAATCAAAAAGGTTACATCTTTTGATGGCAAAGTTATTAAAGAATATTCCTATGACCCAACTCATTTGAGTGATTTCACGCAGGATCAGATCGGTGTGATTAAAAAAGGTTTGGAACAAGTTCCAAAACCAGGCGGAACAGCCTGGCCTTTTTTTGATTTTGGGGTACCTTCCGCTGGTAAGACAGGGACTGCAGAATTTGGTGATCCTAAAGGGAGGACGCATGCTTGGTATACGGCATATGCTCCAGCAGATGATCCAAAGATTTCGATAGTAGTTTTGGTTGAAGGTGGTGGCGAAGGATCATCTGTGGCAGGACCAATCTCAAAAAAGATCTACAACTGGTATTTTTCCCAAGACCAGACATATGCAACTTTACTTAAGAAAGATACGATTTCTATCTCAACTGAAAGCGCCAGATTACTGGGAGAATGATGAAAAATCTATCTTATCTTTTAGCTCTTCATTCCATTGAAGGATTAGGTTCTGTAAGACTAAAAATGCTCTTAGATTACTTTGAAGATCCAAAGTTGGCTTGGGAAGCAAGCAAGAAGGAATGGGAAAGTTTAAGGCTTCAGAGGAGAGTGATTGAAGGTTGGATAAACGTAAGAAAAAAGCTTGATCCAGAGGATTACTTGCAAAGGATCTTAAAAAGCGGGGTAGGAATACTTACTTTTTTTGACCCCGACTACCCTGCTCTTTTAAAACAAATCTATGATGCGCCACTTATTTTATATTTCAAAGGAAATAAAAAAATTTTAAATCAAAAATCAATTGGAGTTGTAGGAACCCGGCAGGTTACTGGTTATGGAAGAGCTGTTACTGAAAAATTAACTCAGGAATTAGTGGAAGCTAGACTCGTGATAGTTTCAGGACTTGCTCGAGGGGTAGATTCGATAGCGCATAGAACAGTCATAGATAATGGGGGTTTGACAGTTGCGGTTTTAGGGGCTGGTTTAAATAATATCTATCCACCAGAGAACTTAAGGTTATCGCAGGAAATAATTGACAAAGGCGGAGTAGTTTTATGCGAGAATCCGCCTGATTATCTTATTGTGCCCGGTGTTTTCCCTTCCAGAAACCGGATTATTTCAGGGCTTTCCTTGGGAGTGTTAGTTACGGAAGCAGCAAAAGATTCAGGTTCTTTAATAACAGCCCGGTTTGCGCTAGAGCAAGGAAGAGAAGTTTTTGCTGTGCCTGGCCCGATTACTTCTTATTTTTCTGCAGGACCGGCTAATCTGATAAAAGAGGGCGCGAAGTTAGTAACTTCAGCTGAGGATATTTTGAGCGAATTAGGTATCGGTGCTAACAAACGTGTCACTCTGAGCGCAAGCGAAGAGTCTAGCTTTTCAGACTTAGAAAAACAAATACTTAAGTTTCTCGAAAACGAACAAAAGCATATTGATGAGATCTCCAAAAAGTTGAATAAACCCTCATCAGAAGTTTCTGCCAGTTTAATTAAGTTAGAAATTCAGGGAATTATCAAAAGCTTAGGAGGAGGAGTTTATATCAAGAGTTTTCCTGCTGAAAAGATAGGGTTCTCCAAAAGCAGTAGCTAAAAACGCTGCTTTTTGAATTGGTAGCCTTAATCCGAGTTGAAGATTATGTAGGCTAACCTGTCTAATATTTCCAACATCAGGCATAACAAGACGGATGCCAAATTGATTTAGGTCAACGAATAAGCTAGTTTCATTTATCAGCCTTGTTAGATAGCGCTTTTGAGTCTGAGATGTAAGATTATAAAATTTGCTGCCGGCTTGAATTACGTCGTCAGAAAATCTTTTGGTAAATTCTTGTTCTCTTTTTCTGCTGAAATAAACGCGTGTATAAAGCTCATGTATTTCAGTTAATCGGATATCATCTGGTAACTTTGATCCAATCATTTGGTTGAAAAGTTTTGCTAGTTCAAGTGGATAAAATTTATCCTTCCAAGCCTCTGGATTTTCAATTGACTCTTTTGCTCGCCTTGCTGCTTCGAGGCGGACGTGGTCTACCTGGGTACTTTCATGGGTAATGTCTCGTTCTATAGCCCGAACAAGACCTGCCGGAAGTGGGCTTATAAAAGGATTTTCAATCATATGACTGATCGTAGCAAAGAGTGTCTTATAGTGCAAGTGGTGTAAGCGTAACTATTTAGTATTTTCCAGTACACTGTCATCGCGAGGACTCCGATGTACATCGGAGGACGCGGCGATCTAATAAGATTGCTTCGCTACACTCGCAATGACTAACCACTGGAGAAAACTGAATTCATACGTTAAGCAGTTTAGGCTAGAGAAATACGATACCACCTTTAAGGTGGGAAGCTAAACTTTAGAACCTTCGCGTACTAAAAAATAATGCTTGCTGTGATATATTAAAGTTATGACAGAGTCTGAAGTAGAGGGTGTTCCCAATTCTTTTACCACCCCGACCCAAAAAATTGCGGAAAGCTCACGCAGAAATGTTTATCTTTACAAAGAGCCTCAAGCAGTATTGAAAACAAGAAAGCCTGAATTATCAAATAGGTTTAATAGCGCACAAGAAGCGGTACAAAAGATCGAGGAAGAACAGACAGACAAAAAAGAAGTTTTGAGGGTATTAGATAAAGTGGGTTTGAATAGTGAAACTATCCCTCCTGCCAGTTTTGTTATTCATGATGGAATCCAGGGAGGTAGAGAATATAGTGAAGTACAAAGATCGATAAATAATGGGGTTACCTTAAGGCAAGACAAGCTAAAAATCTTTTCTCTAAAAGATGAAGAATTGCGAAATTTACAAAAAATATTCAAAGCTAATATACAAATGTGGAGAAAAAACAATAATGTTATAGATATTTTAGGTTCACCCTCTTCTTCACCAGGTACAGCTGTGAAATTTATCAGAAGATTATTGCCGATTTTCTACTCTGAAAACATAATGGTTGATGGAGAAGGAAAGGTTCATTTTGTTGATACGGGGGTATTAACAAAACACACAGCGGGACGAGTATTCAATATAGCTCGTAATCTAGAAGTTGTAGGATCTATTTTTTCGCTGGGTATTATTAGTGGTATTTTAGCTTTGAGAAAAGCAAGAGTGTTACAATGAAGATATGCTTACTCTGCCCATTAAGTTGGTTAAATTTTGGTTTCTAGATTCATTTGCTCTTTTCTTTAGAACCTGGCAACATACAATCTCTATTATTGAAGAAGATTTAGCAGTGGGCTTGATGTTAAAACTTCTGTTTGTCCCACTCTTTCATGATAGCAGTGGTGTTGGAAGGATTTTAAGCTTTATTTTCCGATCTTTTAGAATAATTTTGGGATTAATTGCTTATCTTGTTGCAACTGTAGTTATTTTAAGCCTCGCTTTAGGTTGGTATATTTTACCAATTCTTGCACTAACGATTAATTACTATTGGATACCACAGATACTATTCTTGACTGGGATAACTTTATTTATTGATCAAGTTATTTTTTATCCTGAGAAAAAGGTTTGGCAGATAAAAAAAGCCAAAGATATTTGGAAAGCGACTAAAAATCTTAAAAAAGATGCCAGCTGGAATAATTTATTAAAATCGCACGAAGTTGAGCAACTATTGTTTAGTTTAGAAACAAAACCTTCCCAGTTTGCTTCTCAGGATATAAAAATCGAACCCAAGCACGAAGAAACAGTTTTTAAATTAGCAAGAGAAAACAAGGCAAAATTTATTAGCAAAGAATATTTTTTTGTTGCCCTACTTTCGCAAATTCCAGAGATTGAAAACCACTTGCTTAAATTAAACTTAAAACTAGAAGATGTTTATGAAGCGCTAAATTATGCAGAAATAAAAAAGCTAAAATGGCGGAAAGTTTTTCTTTGGGATGAGGAGTTTGGAACAAAACACTTAAAAGGTATTAATAGAGGTTGGCTTGGGGCACCGACACCAGTTTTAGATAGTATTACGACAGATTTAACTAGAGATGCTGGAAGAATTGGGTTTGATAATTTTTTAGGTAGAAATACAACTGTGATGCAAGTTATCAATATTCTATCTGCGCCAAAAGATCGAAATGTAGTGTTAATTGGAGAACCTGGTTCAGGAAGATCAGCTTTAGTTAAACATTTAGCAGGACTAATAATAAGCGGGGATGCACCAGAGGCTTTAGCTACCAAAAGGCTGTTGCAGCTTGATTTAAGTAAACTCCTTGCAGGAGTCAAAACAGAAGGTGATTTGGCTACAAAAATTGAAGAAGCTTTTTCAGAGGCACGTTCCATCCAAAATGCGATTATTTATATAGATGAAATTCATAATTTTAATGTCTTTTCCCTGCTTTTGCCTCATTTAGAATCTAATGATTTGCAATTTATAGCCTCAACCGAACCGGAGGCTTATATCAAAATAATTGAAAAACAAACCTGGTTTGTTAGATGTTTTAATAAAGTAGAAGTTCCTCCGGCAACGCCGAAAGAAACAATGGAGATATTGATAGAGTCAGCCATAAAAAGCGCTCATAAAGAGAAACTGCAATTTACTTATCTTGCTCTAAAAGAAACAGTAGAGTTTTCCGTTAAGTTGATCCATGACCGTGTTTTGCCTGATAGTGCTTTGTCTGTTTTGAATGAATCCAAGAGTATGAGCCGTAAAGGTGTAATTGACCAAAATGTAATTAAAGAAGTAGTTGGTAAAAGAGTCAATGTTCCGGTTGTAGATATTGATGAGTCACAAAAAGATAAGTTGATGGACTTGGAAGCTCAAATCAACCAAAGGTTGATCGGTCAAACAGAAGCAGTATCATCTGTTGCCAATACTCTAAGACGAGCAGCAATCAGCTTGCGGGATGAAAAGCGTCCGATAGGATCATTTCTTTTTGTTGGCCCAACAGGGGTCGGGAAAACCGAACTTGCTAAAGTTTTAACTGAAATTTATTTTAAAGACCGCGCAACCTTTTACCGGTTCGATATGTCTGAGTATCAAACAGACGAGGCAGTGGATCGGTTAATTGGCTCCTCAGGAGAAACAGGTTTACTAACAGAAGCTGTGCGCGGCAAACCTTACTGCTTAATCTTGCTGGATGAATTTGAAAAAGCTGATCCAAAGATCCTTAATCTATTTTTACAGGTGTTGGATGATGGAAGATTAACTGATGGAACTGGAAAAACTATTGATTTTACCAATACAATTATTATTGCGACCTCTAACGCAGCCCCATCGACTTTTAAACTGGAGCTTTTGAATCGTTTTGACGCAGTAGTTGTTTTTAAGCCTTTGTCTGAGGAAAACCTGGAAAGAATCGTCAGACTCAAGCTTTCGGATTTGAGCATCCAACTTAAAAACAAAGGCTATCTAATTGATTTTGATCCTGGTTTGGTTTCAGTACTTGCCCAAAAAGGATTTGATCCAATTTTTGGTGCCCGCCCTCTTCGCAGATTAATTCAAGATACTCTGGAAGCTAATCTATCGAAAATGATTTTAGAAGGAAAACTTCACAAAGGCGAAAAATTTTTAGTTACAAATATTTTCTAAGTTCTGGCTCTACAAACCATCGTTGTTGTGCTCTCTCTGTTAGTTCTGTTTTTGTAAAATAAACATTGGATACTTTTTGCTTTCCTCCGGATCTTACATATTTTAAATTTCCCACAGGAACGACCTGGTCATCTCTTAATTCCTCATTATCTATTGCAGTAATAAATTCTGTTGGTAACCATTTGAAGCGGAAACCCGCCTCCCGTGCTATCTTGCTAAGAGCAATTAGTACAGGATTTTCTCCGGTCGTTCCTACAACATAAGCTCTTCGAGTAACTTGCCTAAATAGTTCCCGGAGTCTAGTTGGGTTCTTCTCTTCTTGTATTTTTTCAAGAAGAGCTTTAGTGTCTACACCTGCACTTATAGAACTATAATCAATACCCCATCTTTTTAAGTTCTGAAATACTTTGTGTAGTTTTACAGGGTTTTCTCCTAAAAGACTAAGAATATCTTCACGAGAAGCTCTTTGTTTAATCATACTTGCAATTTGTGCGGTCAAATCACTTCTATCAGTTGCTCTTTTGAAAAGCAGAGAAGGCGCCCCTTTGACTACTTTAGGAATCCATTCAAGAGGATATAGATTTTGTAGATATGGGTCTCCTAGTTTATGTAAATTTCTAATATAGTTATCTTTCAGTTGCCGAATGCGTTCACGAGTTAGTCCGTATTGACCACCAATAGCATTGATACTTTGTCCCTGGTTAAAATATGCATCACCTATTTCTGCAAGCCGGGGATTTTTTTGTTCAAGTTCACGCATCATTCCTTCAGAGTACATAGTCTGAAGGAATCTTCTGGTATATTTATCAACATACTGCCATCTTATTGCCTCTGTTTCCATAGTTTGTAATTATACTATATTAAAAACTTAAGTTACTCCAGATTAAATCCCATATTTGCCTATTCAGGAAGTTAAGGATATAATTTAAGACTATGTTAGAAATTCCGGTACGGCATACTCCAGACTCTCTTTTAAAAGCAATTGACCGAACTCAAAAAGATATGGATTGTGATGATACATTTTCTACAATAGCTCTAGGACTTGGAGGTTTGAAATTTTGTGGATGGATTGGATTTGGTACTGTTGCACATCTTAGGCCAGACTTAGTGCCAACTGAAGTGCCTCAGGTTCTTTTGGGAGGGGCAATTGCCAGTACTGCAGCGCTAATCTACTTTAGACTTAGTAGTGATAAAGCTTTTGATAAATTAAGTTCTTTAAAAAGATTGGCAGAAATTCCTAAGGAGTCCCCGAAATCCGAATAATTTGACAAACCGTTTACAATTATCCCTTGAAATGTTTGAAAGGATCAGAGATCATTAGACTACTCATGAGTAACTTGGTTATTGTTGAATCGCCTACTAAAGCTAGAACTTTGTCCCGATATTTGGGGAAAGATTACCAAATTGAAGCCTCGATGGGGCATATCCGCGACCTTCCCAAAGCTGAGCTTGGGGTAGATGTGGATAAAAATTTCCATCCTCAATACATTGTTCCCCGGGATAAGAAAAAAAGAGTCAATGAGTTAAAAAAAGTTGCCCGCGATGCCCAAATAATTTATCTGGCCTCAGACCCTGATAGAGAAGGCGAAGCAATTGCCTGGCACCTAGCTCAGATTATCGGACATCCGATATCGGATATCAGAAGGGTGGTTTTCCATGAAATAACGGAAGAAGCGATAAAAGAAGCATTTAAAAACCCTAGAGAATTGGATATGAAGCTGGTTGATGCTCAACAAGCCAGAAGGGTACTTGACCGGCTGGTAGGTTACAAACTTTCCCCATTGCTGTGGAAAAAAGTTAAAAGAGGATTGTCTGCAGGACGAGTCCAGTCTGTAGCTGTCCGATTGATAGTTGAGAGGGAAAGAGAGATCGAAGCTTTTAAGAGCGTTGAGTATTGGAGTATTGAAGCTTTGCTTCAGCCGAAAGATGATAAAGTGCAATTTAGTGCTTCACTAATTCAATTAAATGGAAAGAAATTAGAGGTTAGAAAAAAGCAAGAAGCAGACAAGCACGTTGCTGCACTAAAAGTCGCCGATTATCAGATTGATAAGATCACTAAAAGAGAGGTTAAAAGAACTCCTCCACCACCATTTACAACTTCAACTTTGCAACAAGCAGCCGGTAACAAACTTGGGTTTACGGCCAAAAAGACTATGAGTGCTGCCCAAGGGCTTTATGAAAGAGGCTTTATCACTTATATGAGAACAGACTCAGTGAATCTTTCCTCTGCAGCTTTAAACATGGTACGAAGCTATATTCAAGAGAGTTTTGGGAAGAATTATTTGCCCGCTGGTGCCAGGATTTATAAAACTAAATCTAAGGGTGCCCAAGAAGCGCATGAGGCAATCAGGCCAACGAATATCAAACTCATTTCAAGTCAACTAGCCAGTCAGGGAGATTTAACCCGGGATCAGGTGAAGCTTTATGATTTGATCTGGAAAAGAATGGTTGCTTGCCAAATGAGTGAAGCGGTGATGGACCAAACAACTGTGGATGTGATAGCCAAGAAAGACGACAGTCTTTACACCCTCCGCGCTACTGGGTCTGTTGTTAAATTTGATGGTTGGTTGAAAATATATGGAAAAAAGGAGAGCGAAGAGGAAGAAGAACTTAAAACTCAAGTGCTGCCTGAGCTAAAAGAAAAGCAAGATTTAAACCTGATTGAATTAAAACCTGAACAACACTTTACAGAACCTCCTCCAAGATACAACGAAGCATCGTTAATCAAAAAACTTGAAGAGCTTGGGATAGGGCGTCCCTCAACTTATGCGCCAACCTTATCAACGATTCAGGATAGATTTTATGTAGAAAGAAGAGAACGAAAACTTTTTCCAACTCCACTGGGAATGGTAGTCACTGACTTTTTAATGAAAAACTTTCCTGAGATTATTGATTACAGCTTTACAGCTCATATGGAGGACCAATTGGATCAGATAGCTGAAGGGCAAAGGCATTGGCAGCCGACAATTAAAGATTTCTATATTCCGTTTGAGAAAAAGCTGGAAAAAACAGAAGAAACTGCAGAAAGGGTTCAGCTTGAAACTGAGACAGTAGATAAAAAATGTTCGGAATGCGGGAAACAGTTGGTGGTCCGTTTTGGGAAATTCGGTAAGTTTTTGGCTTGCTCGGGTTTTCCTGAGTGTAAACACACAGAAGCCTTTGAAGAGATCATAGATGTTCCTTGTCCAAAATGTGGCGGAGGGGTCGTTGTTCGAAAAACCAAATCAGGCAGACCATTTTTTGGTTGCAAAAATTATCCGAAATGTGACTTTGCTTCCTGGACCAAGCCCGAGAGAGAGACTTTGATACACTAGTTTACAGTTGACTCTTATCTCAAATTCTTGCATAGTAGTTGTCAGAACTTTAGCTGCCCCTTCCTAAAATAATGAAATATATATTCGTTTCTGGTGGTGTAATTTCTGGTATTGGCAAGGGAATTGCCACCGCTTCCATCTCCCTTCTTCTAAAATCTGCCGGGATCAAAGTTGTCCCGATGAAATTTGACCCTTATTTAAATATTGATGCCGGAACTATGAATCCGATTGAACACGGTGAGGTGTTTGTTTTAGATGACGGTGCAGAAACCGACCAGGATCTAGGACACTATGAGCGCTTTTTAAATGAATCACTAAATAATACAAGTATTGCAACCCAGGGCTCAATCTACTGGACAGTTTTGCAAAAAGAAAGAAACTTAGAGTACGGTGGAACAAACGTTGATGTATTAACCCATATTACAGAAGAAATCATGAACCGGATCTCTGCTGCCGGGAGATCTAAAAACGCAGAAGTGACCTTAATTGAGATCGGCGGAACAGCGGGTGAATACCAAAATGTGCTTTTTTTGGAAGCCAATAGATTACTAAAACTTAAAAAACCCAGTGACGTCATTCATGTCCATATTACTTATTTACCAATCCCGGCTTCAATTGGCGAGATGAAAAGTAAACCTGCCCAAATGTCGGTCCGGGATTTAAATGCAGTTGGAATCCAGCCGGATATTATTTTGGCCCGGGCCGAGAGAAGATTGGACCAATCCAGAATTAAGAAACTAGCGATGTCTACAGGCCTGGAACCGGAGGATATTATCAGTGCACCAGATGTTACCAATATTTATGAAGTACCAGTTAATTTTGACGATGAAGGGTTAACCAACCGCATTTTAGGTAAATTGGGATTAAAAAGAAAACACAAAGACTTGGTTGAGTGGAGAGAATTTGTTAAAAGAGTGAATACAGCAGAAAAGGTGTTAAAAGTGGCGATTGTCGGCAAGTATTTTTCGACCGGGGATTTTACTTTAACTGATTCCTATATCTCAGTAATTGAAGCCCTAAAACATGCTGCATTTACAGAGGGGTTTAAGCCGGAGATAGCTTGGGTAGATGCGGGTAGAGTTTTGGAAAGTCCGGACAATTTGAAAAAGTACCAGGGAATAATTGTGCCGGGTGGCTTTGGCTCAAGGGATATTGAAGGGAAAATTGCTGCCATTAAATTTGCCAGGGAAAATAAAATCCCCTATTTTGGCCTTTGTTATGGAATGCAGCTAGCTTGTGTGGAATTTGCCAGGCATGTATTGGGTTTAAGGGAAGCAAATACTACAGAAATAAATGAAAAAACTCCTGATCCAATAATTCATATTATGCCGGATCAGCAGAAAAAACTCTTAGCAAAAGATTATGGAGGGACTATGAGGCTTGGTGCTTGGGATTGTGTTTTGGAAAAGGGAAGTTTAGTTAAAAAACTTTACGCAAAAGAAAAGATCTCTGAGCGGCACAGGCACAGGTATGAATTTAATAATTTATACCGCAAAGTTTTTTTGAAAAATGGAATGGTTATTTCCGGAACTTCTCCGGACGGAAAATTAGTAGAGATCGTTGAGTTTCCGGAGCATCCTTTTTTTGTCGGTACCCAGTTTCATCCGGAGTTAAAGTCCAGGCCTCTGTCTCCCCATCCTTTATTTATGGGGTTTGTCAAAGCTGCCAGTAGAAAAGTTCAAAAGGCAATTTTGGTAGAGAAGGAATTAGTTAAAGTAGCATAACCGTGTCATTGAAGCAATCTAGCCTAAAAGAGATTGCTTCACTACGTTCGCAATGACAATTGAAAAATATGAACAAAATAAGTGACTTTGAATTTTTAAAATATCCAGGAGCAGTACTTTCTGACCGGGATATTAAATCGGCTATTAAAAGTGGTTTTATTGAAGTCAAAGCGCCCCATAAACTCAATGTCCAACCAGCATCATTAGACGTGCATTTAGCTAAAACTATTATGACAATCTCCAGACGCCGGTCGAAGGAAGCAGCTATTGATCTAAAAAAACCAGTGGATGAATTTATTGAATACGAAGAGATCGACCCCAAAAGAGGAACAATACTTCATCCACGGGAGTTTATTTTGGGAGTCACAACTGAATGGTTTAGACTTCCACCACAAGTGATCGCGAATGTTGACGGAAAATCAAGTTTAGGAAGACTTGGTCTTGTTATCCATGCTACAGCCGGGTTTGTTGACCCAGGGTTTAAAGGTCATATTACTTTAGAGATTACTAATTTAACTGAGCAGCCTTTGGTTATTTATCCAAATATGCCGGTTGGACAAGTCCGGTTTTCTGTTTTGACTTCTCCTGCTGAAAACGAGTATGGATCGGCAATTTTAGGAAGCAAAAAATATCCCAATGATTATGACTTAAGCCCTAAACCAATAGCTAGCCAATATTGGAAGAATTTTAAATGATGAAAGTTAAAATCAAAAGAATCGATAAAGCGCTCCCCTTGCCTGAGTATCACACTCCCGGGTCTGTAGCTTTTGATGTTTTAGCCAGAGAGACTGTCACTATTGAACCGAATGCCATTGGGCGGGTACCAGTAAATATTATTGTTGAGATCCCAAAAGGCTATATGATTTTACTTAAAGACAGATCGAGTACTGCTAAAAAGAAGGGGTTATTAAATACAATTGGCTTTATTGATCAGGATTTTTGCGGGGATGAAGACGAGATACAGTTGCAGTTTTATAACTTTCAAAAAGAACCAGTCACAGTTGAGCGGGGTGAGCGACTTGGGCAAGGTGCTTTTGTGCGGATTGATCAGGCAGAGTGGGAAGAGGTTGAGTCGATGAATCATAATAAAACCAGAGGTGGGTTTGGTTCCACCGGAGGACATAAAAATGACTGAGAAAAAACCTCCAAGTGGTATTTGGATAGCCTTTGAGGGTGGAGATGGTTGTGGTAAGAGCACTATTATGAAAGATTATGCTGAACATTTAAGACAAGAGGGGTTTGATGTTGTTGAAACTAGGGAGCCAGGAGGTACTCAATTTTCAGAACAGCTTCGGGGTATGATTTTTAACCCTGAAATAAAAGATGATCCTAGAACACAACTTCTTTTATTTACTGCTGCCAGAAGAAGAAATATTCTAAAAACTGTTTTGCCTGCGTGGGAGAATGGCCAAATTGTACTGTCTGATCGATCAGAAGGCAGCTCTTATATTTACCAACACTATCAATTTGGTTTGTCTTTAGATGAAGTAAGAAGAGTGAATGAATTTTCAACAGAAGGAATAAGGCCAACTACTACGGTGTTGCTTGATGTTGATGTGGGAGTTGGAAAAAAGAGGGCTGCTGCAGCCAAAGGCGTGGAGCTAAATCATTTTGACAAAGCTGATTTGCTTGCTTTAATGAAAAGAAGGAATGGATATTTAGATTGGGCAAGGCAGCAAACAAATTGGTTGGTTATAGACGCCAACCAACTTAAAGACAAGGTGCTCGCAGACGTAATTTCTGATATAAATAGATTGGGGGTGTTCGATGAAAAAACTCGCACAAAGAATAGATACGTCTGAATGGGCTTATTTAGATCTACTTGTTGATATCTTAGAAAATGGTGGGTATAAAGATGACCGGACTAAAACTGGAACCAAAAGCGTTTTTGGCAGACAAATAAGATTTGATTTATCTAAAGGATTTCCATTGTTAACTACAAAAAAGATGTTTCTTAGAGGAATTATCCATGAGCTGCTGTGGTTTTTAAAAGGTGAATCAAATATCAAATATTTGGTGGATAATGATGTTCATATCTGGGATGAGTGGCCATATAAATACTATACCCAGCAAATGGAAAAGGCAGGGGAAACACCTCTAGCACAGAAAGATTTTATAGGTAAAATCAAAGAAGATGAAGTTTTTGCTAAAAAATGGGGAAATTTAGGTCCTGTTTATGGAGTACAGTGGAGACATTGGAAAACTCCCGATGGAAAAGAAATCGATCAAACCGCAAATGTGGTAGAAGGTATTAAAAAAGATCCTTATGGCCGAAGGCATATAGTTAGTGCTTGGAATGTAGCTGATATTGATGAGATGGCCAAAGCTGGGCTTCCTCCGTGTCATTCTCTTTTTCAGTTTTATGTTGTCAAAGATAGGTTATCTTGTCAGCTTTATCAGCGAAGTGCGGATATGTTTTTGGGCGTGCCATTTAATATTGCCTCATATGCTCTTTTAACCATGATGGTAGCTCAAGTGACAGAATTAAAACCAGGTGATTTTGTCCATACTTTTGGTGATGCCCATATTTATAGCAACCATATTGAACAGGCCAAAGAACAACTAAGCCGGGAGCCTCGTCCGCTCCCTACTATGAAGATTAATCCAGATGTAAAGGATATCTTTTCTTTCAAGTTTGAGGATTTTACGCTGGAAGGATATAATCCTCATTCGCCAATAAAAGCACCTATTGCTATCTAAAATTATGGAAGTTCCAAGAATTAGTCTAATCGCAGCTTTGTCGGAAAACCGGGTGATCGGGAAAGACAATAAACTTCCTTGGCATATCACAGAAGACATGAAGAGGTTTCGTGATCTTACAACCGGGCATACTGTTATTATGGGTAGAAAGACTTTTGATTCAATCGGCCGACCTCTTCCGCGCCGAACCAACGTAGTTATTACCCGAGATCCAGAGTGGAAAGCTGCCGGAGTAATTGTTTGTCACTGCTTAGATGAAGCAATTAAAGTGGGATACAGCGATCAAGAGCTGTTTGTAATTGGTGGGGGGCAAATCTATGAGCAAGCCATGCCAATAGCAGACAGGCTCTATCTTACTCTTGTTCATACAAACATTGAGGGTGATGCTTTTTTCCCGGATTACTCTGATTTTAAAAAAGTGATTTTTAAACAAGACGGAGAGTCCCATGGCTGCTCTTATACTTTCCTTGATTTAGAGAGGTAGAAACTTCTTAGTTGTGATTGAATTGCTTGCTTTGCTATAATTTTGGTATGGCAGCCAGGTTAGAAATCGTTAGAAACGACGTACAACTACCGGACTTAGATACATTTGACCATTGTCCTTTATGTCTGACTCCAAGAGGTTGTACAAAAAATCACGTTAACCAGCTCACAGTCGATCATGTAGTTTTGCAGTGTATGCGAAAAAAAGAGCCAAAAGCATTCAGGTCTATTGTTGAAAGCAGAGATAATCAATTTGTTGTTTGCAGAAGAGAACATGCAGGATTAGATAAGATGAAAATATTTATGTACCGTGAGCATGGAGTTGTTGGTTTAGTTGAACAAGTGGCTTTGTATCCGCGTGCAAAAAGACCTGATGATCTTGATTCACAGTACCATCAGTGGATGGCTTTATTTAACAGAGTCAGAAGAGGTTTATATGTAGCTTTAGATCATGTATCTGAAGAAAAACATTCTCAGTATAGAAGGGGAATAGATATGACGGATCGATACTTATATCGTTGGGCAAAAGGGGATTTTAAGGTTTAGAGTTGTTTTTTTGTACTACTTCTGCTAAAATCTCACCATCACACATCTAGAGACTAGATTTTCCTGAAGATTCATCTCTGGAGAGGTTAAGGAAAACATATTTCATGAAAGCATTAGTACCATCAATGCAAGAATTACTGGAAGCAGGTGTTCATTTTGGACACAAAGTCTCCCGTGGTAATCCTAAGATGCAACGGTATATCTATGGTGTTCGGGATGGCGTGCATATTATTGACCTAGCTAAATCAGAATCAGAACTCAAAATTGCAGTTAATTATGTTTACAACTTAGGTAAAGAAGGCAAAGTGTTGCTAGTTGTTGGTACTAAAAAACAAGCCAGAGAGATTGTTGAGAGCTTAGCTAAAGAAGCAGGTGCTGCTTATATAACTTCCCGCTGGGTAGCAGGACTTTTAACTAACTTTGATGAGATTAAAAAGAATTTAAATAAACTGACTCAACTTAAAAAAGAGCAAGAATCAGGAGAGTTGAAAAGATATACCAAGAGAGAACAGCTTTTAACTGCCCGAAAAATTGAAAAATTTGAAAAAGAGCTAGGAGGGGTTGCGGGCTTAGAAACTTTACCTGATGCTATATTTATAGTTGACGCTTCAACAGAAGACACTGCTGTCAGAGAGGCAAGAAGAGTTGAAATTCCTTTAGTTGGGTTTGCAGATACAAATGTTGATCCAAATGTATTTGATTATCCGATTCCAGCAAATGATGATGGTATTAAGGCGATTAGGATTGTTTGCGAGGCGGTTATTAAAGCTTATGGAGAAGGAAAAAAAGAAGAATCAAGGGTCAAGAATCAAGAATCAAGAGAGGTAAAAGTAGAAGAGGAGACTTCAACAGCCTTAAGTGAAGAGACTGAAGTTTTGGAAGAAGAGATAGAAAAAGAAGTATTAGATGAGTCAAAGAGTAAGGTAGAATAATTGTATTCATGAATATTTCCGTAGATTTAATTAAACAATTAAGAACTGAGACAGGTGCAGGGATTGCCGATTCCCGTGAGGCGTTAGAAGCATCAAATGGAGATTTGGAAAAAGCAAAAGAGATTCTTAAACAAAAAGGTTTAGACAAAGCAGCATCTAAGCTTGAACGGGAGGTTAAAGCAGGTATAGTTGAAACTTATTCTCATGGAGGAAGGGTCGGAGTTTTAGTTGAAGTTTTGTGCGAAACAGATTTTGTTGCTAAAACTGAAGATTTCAAATATTTAGCCCATGAACTTTCATTGCAAGTTGCTTCAATGAATCCTGAAGGCCGCGAGGAGTTACTTAAACAACCTTATATCCGGGAGTCTTCTCAATCAATTGAAGATTTAATTAAAAGTTATGTAGCTAAATTGGGGGAAAACATTCAGGTTGGCAAATTTAGTAGAATTGAATTAGGTAAGTAATGGACCAAGAAATACAAGAAGCAAGCTCAAGAATAGATGACGCGCTAAATCATCTCAAGAGAGAACTATCCTCTATTAGGGCTGGTAGGGCAAATCCTTCCTTAATTGAAGAAGTTCCAGTTAGTGCTTATGGAACAAAGATGAAGCTGATGGAGCTTGGTTCTATTACAGCGCCACAGCCATCACTTTTAACTATCCAAGTTTGGGATGCAGCATTAGTTAACGAAATCCAAAAAGCAATTTTAGAAGCTAATTTAGGGCTTAACCCTGCTGTCGAAGGCCAAACAGTTAGGCTTCCGATCCCTCCTTTGACTGAAGAGAGAAGACAAGAGTTTGTTAAGCTTTCCCGCAAACACGGGGAAGATACAAAAATTGAGATTCGACAAATTAGGGCCGATGTCCGGACTGCTTTGCAGAAAGCGAAAGAAGCAGGAGAGATTAGCGAAGATGAACTAAACCGCAAGGAAAAATTCTTACAAGATCTCATCGAAATATCTACAAATACTGTAGACGGGCAGGTTAAAGTAAAAGAGCAAGAACTAATGACAATTTAGTCATTAAGATGGCTATTTTAATTTTCTTCGTTACTATTTTTATTTTAGTAATCATCCATGAACTTGGACACTTTTTTGCTGCTAAAAAATTTAATATCAAAGTTTTAGAATTTGGCTTTGGTTTACCTCCAAAGTTGTTTGGAAAAAAGTGGGGTGAGACGTTGGTCTCTTTAAACTGGCTGCCGTTTGGAGGATTTGTCAAACTAAAAGGAGAGGACGATGATGACCCAAAAGCTTTAACAGACCCAAGATCTTTTGCCTCGCAAAATGTTTGGAAGCGGATTACTGTTGTTGCTGCCGGCGTATTAATGAACCTAGTGTTAGCTTGGGTAATCTACTATGGATTGATTGCTTTCCAAGGTTTTAAAGTACAGATTCCTTTGCTTGTTGAACACGACTTCGTCGGAGTATCCCAAACTAAAGAAACTGTAGTCATTATATCCAACGTAGCTTCAGATTCTCCTGCCAGTCAAGTTGGGATAGTTCAAGGAGATAGAATTATTGCAATAAACGACCAATTTATAGAAAATTCAGAGGAGTTTTCAAATAAAATTAAAGAAAACGCAGGGAAAAAGGTCACTTTAACACTTTCAGATGTCTCAAAAAATAAATTTAGAAATGTGGAGGTTACCCCAAGAGAAAATCCACCCCAAGGTCAAGGAGCATTAGGCGTTGCTTTAGGCTCGTTTAAAGTGGCTAACCTAGAATTTGCTGCTTTTTGGCAAAAGCTTCTAGCTGCGCCAATTCACACATTTAATTTAACTAGTTATTCTTTTGAAATTTTAGGTAATACAATCAGAACTGCATTTGTTAAAAAAGATATTGCTCCTGTGGGGCAGACCGTTGCTGGACCTGTGGGAATTACATCTTTAATTGGAGACATCTTAAGGATCGATAATCCGATAATTCCTTACCTGGAGTTTTTAGCTTTACTTAGCCTTAATTTAGCAATTTTTAATGCTTTACCCCTGCCTGCTCTGGATGGAGGAAGATTGTTGTTCTTGTTTACTGAAGCCATCATTGGGAAAAGAGTGCCCCCATCTACTGAAAAGATCATTCATGCTGTTGGTTTTGCGCTACTTATATCTTTGGCAATCCTGATTACTGTTTCGGATATTAAAAAGCTATTCTAAATTTTTAATTTTTGCTACAATAATTTCGAGATGGCCCGTTTGCTTGCCCTTGCTACTTTGATCTTATCTTTGGTACTTTTCCCGCCGGCCACACTCGCTTATTTGTCTCAAGATGCTGTCCCAGGAGATAGGATGTACCCCATAAAAAGAGGGTTTGAAGATGTGATACTTACTGTCACTTCTATAAATCCTTGGAGTAAGGCTTTTGTGGCTACAGCCCGTTCAGCTAGGCGATATCGGGAAGCTCAGGCTCTTCTCGCCAGAGGCTCTTCTGAAGCTACTAAAACATTAAATGAATTGGTTACCCAAACAAGTTCAGCAGCAGAAGATATTCAAAAAATAGCCAATTTTGAACAAAAACAAGCTTTAATTGCTAAGCTTTCAAAAGAAATAGAAACTTTTGACAAAGGTCTGTCGGAGGTTCAAGCAAAGACTGTAGTAAGGTCAACTCCAGAAACAGCAGCCAGTGTTGTAGCTTCACCCTCTCCTGTTCCATCTCCGACCTTCGTTGCTGTTGTGCCAACACCCTCTCCATCCCCAACACTTGTAAATGCCTTGCCGTCACCCTCACCCTCACCAGTGGTTCAGCCCCCTGCCCCGACACCGTCACCTGTTCCAACTCACCCAGTAGTGGCTTCACAAGCTGAGGATATTGAAAAAACCAGGAAAGAACTGGAGAAGATTAAAAGAAAACTAGAGGAAGAATCCCGAAAGCATAAAGATGAGAAAAAACAAGAGATAAAAGAAGAAAATAAGGGTAAGAAAACTAATTCCCTGCCTGCCTGCAGGCTGGTTATTAGATCGCCGCGTCCTCCGATGTACATCGGAGTCCTCGCGATGACAGTGTACTGGAAAATACTAAATAGTTACTAGACAGGTTGTTGATTTTCAATAATTTTTTATGTTATCCTAGAGATAATCAAAAGCTGTGAAGGGGTTTCCTGCCCTGGAGCTGGGTACGATAAGTATTCCCGTTGACATACGTTACAGTCTAAATGAGTTCTCAATCGATTTATTCGATTGTAAGAAGAATTAGGGTGGTACCATGAAGCTTTACACCTTCGTCCCTATATTTGTGTATAGGGGGAGGTGTTTTTTTATGGTCAAACCGCAGATTACGTTTGAAGATTTTGACAAAGTAGATATTAGAGCTGGGAAGGTTGTTAGGGTAGAAGCTTTTCCGGAAGCTCATAACCCTTCATACAAACTATGGATAGACTTTGGCGATGAGATTGGCATTAAGCAATCGAGCGCTCAATTAGTTAAACATCAAACAAAAGTTGTTAATTTTTCTCCCAAACAAATTGGTCCTTTTAGATCAGAAGTATTGACTCTGGGTGTCGATGACGGGACAGGAGACAAAAGCAACTGGATAATCGTAACGCCTTATAAAAATGCACCCCCAGGTGGTAATATAAAATAACTAAATGAGATACAGTAAATTATTTCCAAAAACATTAAAGCAAGTGCCAGCAGGCGCTGAGTCTGTTAATCATCAGCTTTTGGTTAAAGGTGGCTTCATCGATCAACTGATGTCTGGTTCATATACTCTACTGCCTTTGGGTTGGAGAGTTTATTTGAAGATAGAACAGATTATAAGAGAGGAATTAGATAAAATTGGTTCTCAGGAAGCTTTGATGCCACTACTTCATCCAAGAGAGATATGGGATCAGACGGGTAGATGGTCAGATCCTGACGTGCAAGAGATTATGTATCAATTTAAGGATATTCATGGGCGTGAGTTTGGACTCTCTTTCACTCATGAGGAGATTCTTATGCATCTTTTAGGAAAACATATAAACTCGTATAAAGACTTGCCAGTTCTTCTTTACCACTTTTCGACTAAGTTTAGAAACGAGTTGCGGGCAAAATCGGGGATTCTAAGAGGCCGGGAATTTATTATGAAAGACCTCTACAGCGCCCACACCAGCGAAGAAGATATGTGGAAGTGGTATGAAACTGTTAAACAAGCATATTTAAAGATTTATCAGAGGATAGGGTTACCTGTTAAGGTTGTTGAAGCAGCTGGAGGGGTGTTTACCGAGCGTTTTACGCATGAGTTTCAGACTATTACTGCAGCAGGAGAGGATATTATTTATTATTGCGAAAGTTGCGATTTTGCGCAAAACAAAGAGGTTTTTACAGGGAAAGAAGGAGAACCATGTTATAGATGCGGTGGTGTAATTAAATCCGCAACTTCAGTAGAAGTAGGTAACATTTTTCCATTAGGAACTAAATATTCAAAAGCAATGGGTGTGACATACAAAGATAAAAATGGACAAGACCAAGATGTTTGGTTTGCAAGCTATGGAATTGGTATGACTAGAGTAATAGGTACTTTGGTTGAAGTCTTTCATGATGAGAAAGGGATAATTTGGCCAAAGAGTGTTGCGCCGTATACAATTCATTTAGTTGGGTTAGATTTGGAGGATACGAAAGTAAGGGATAAAGCAGAAAGTATTTATAAAAGACTCCAGGCAGATGGGGCAGAGGTTTTGTATGATGACCGGATTGAAGCTCGGGCTGGAGAAAAATTCGCAGAAGCTGATTTAATCGGAATCCCTTTTAGGGTTGTGGTATCGAAAAAGACTGAAGAAAAATTAGAAGTTAAAAAGCGTTCTGAAAAAGAAACTGAATTCTTGTCCTTTAATGACCTTCTGACTCAGGTGGGTAAATAATCTTTGACTTTTGATCGATAAAATGGTACTATAGGTTATATGTTCGAAGGTGAAAAAAGTTTTAGCACTGGTAAAGTAACCAGATTAGAAACTACCTGGCAAAACGGTCCTCTGAAGCGGCAAAGATCTATTTTGTCAACTCTCGATGAGGCGATGCGTTTTGAAGAGGATGGTTCTATTCGCGGAACCAATATTATTGATTTGTTGTCGCGAGGAGCTTATATGCAAATGAGAGAGTTAACTAGAGAAGCTGATGAAACTAGTGAAGTTAGAATAATTTACGCACCTCATATTAGCACTGATCCTGATATTGCATAACGTTTCCGTTGATTTTGAATCTTATTTTTGGTAAGCTTACCAGGCGATGATTACAAAAAACATCCAAAAATTACCAAATTCAATAGTTGAATTACAAATAACTGTTCCTTGGACAGATTTAGCCTCAAAATGGACTGAAGCTGTTAACCGTGTTTCAAATGAACTGGAATTACCAGGTTTTCGAAAAGGCCAGGCTCCTGTTGATATGGTTGAACAGCAGGCAGGTAGTCAAATTCAGCAGGAAGTCCTGAAAGTGGTTATGCCACAAGTGTTAATGGAAGCTTTACAAGGAACAGATGTTGTACCAATTGATTATCCCCAGTATCAGTTAGTTAATTTCAGCAAAGGTACAGATTTAAACTTTAAAGCCCGGGTAACTACTAGACCTACTGTAACAGTGGGAAACTATAAAACTATTAAAGTCCAAAAGCCTGCTATGAAGCCTGTAACTGATGAAGATGTTAATAAAATTATTGAAGATTTGTTTAAAAGATACAAAGCGCGGATGTCCCAGAATCCGCCTGCACCAACCTCTCCTTCAACCCAAGGTGCAGCAGGGTCATTAAGTTTTAATAAAACAGCTCTGTCTGACAGTCCAGATGATGCCTTTGCTAAAACAATGGGAGCAGAGAGTTTAGAGGATCTTAAAAAGAAAATCAGGGAAGACTTGGAAGCTGAGTCAAAATACAACAATGAGCTGGACTATGAAGAAGCCATTTTGCAGGAAGTTGAAAAAATCACTACTGTTGATTTACCAGAAGTTTTAATTCAAGATGAATTAAATAGGATGTTGGTTTCCCTGCAAAGAAGGGTTGCTGATATGGGGCTTTTGATGGAGGATTACCTAAGAGGTCAGGGTAAAACTTTGGATCAATTAAAGAAAGAATGGAGAGGTCAAGCTGAGAAGAATGTACGGATGGAGCTTGGACTTTCTGAGATAGCAAGACTAGAAAACGTGGCCATTTTGGACCAGGAACTTTTAGCAGAGATCGATAAAATACAAGATAATAGATTAAAACAACAGTTTGAATCAGAGGAGCCAAGGATGCACTTACGGCATGCTTTGAGACAAACCAAAACACTAAACCTACTTAAAGGTTTAGTAGGGTGAAGGGGGTGTTTTTTTGAATTTATGTCAATTATTGTTAAAGCAAAAGACAAAGATACAACAGATGCGATTATTAGAAGGTTTCAGAAATTAGTTGCTCAAGAAGGTGTTATTCAACAATACAGGGAGCGCGAATTTTACAAAAAGAATTCTCTTAAAAGGCAGGAAAAAATTGCTGAGAAACGTAGAAAAATCAAGCGGGCACGAAGACAATCACTATGATTGAAGATCAAATTAAACAAGATCTAAAACAAGCTATGCTGGAGAGAAACGAAGTGGCTGTTAATACACTTCGAATGCTTATCTCTGAAATCCGTAATGCTGCAATCGCTAAAGGTGGAGAGTTAAGTAATCCAGATGTAGTTTCTGTGGTACAAAAAGAGCTCAAAAAAAGAAAAGAAGCTGCAGCAAGCTTTAGACAAGGCAGCAGAGAAGAGTTAGCTGCTCAGGAAGAAGCTGAAGCACAAGTACTAGAAGAATACCTGCCAGCTCAACTCTCTGATGAAGAGTTGGGAAAAATAGTTGATGAAGCGATCTCCCAAACTAGTGCATCTTCTATGAGTGATATGGGAAGAGTGATTGGAGTGGTAATGAGTAAGGTTGGTCAATCTGCAGAAGGATCGAGAGTCTCTGCTATGGTAAAACAGAAGTTGACTTGATTTTTGCAGTATAATGGATATTATATGGATGATTTGGAGAACAAAGTAAACCAAGACCGGAACTCCCTTCCAAATCTTTTGAAAAATTACATGGTAAATATTATCGTTAACTCAGATCCGAGGTATCCTGTTAATAAAGCTTTGATAGAAGCTACAGTTGTCGATGTTTTACAAAGAAATAAAGTCTCTGGAAAAGTTGAAGTAGGGGTAAGTATTGTTGGAGACAGAAAAATGCATTCAATTAATAAACAATACAGGGGTATTGATTCAACTACTAATATCCTAACTTTCGCTTTGGAAGATTATAGCTCTGAAAATATTCAACACTTACCAAGAGTTGGATTTATAGCTCCTCCTGATAATATGTTAAGGCTTGGTGACATCTTAATCTCTTATCCCCAAGTAGTTGAGGATGCTAGTTTCGATGGCGTTACAGTTGACGAGGAGATAAAATTATTAATTGAACACGGCGTCAAACATCTTCTTGGTATCCACCACGACTCTCTTTGATATACTTTTGTAATCTTGTCTTTTGAAAGTCTTCCATTTAACCTATTTATATGGTTTTCTACCGGCAGTACCGGCCCCAAACTCTTGATGAACTAATCGGGCAAGATCATGTTAAATCTATACTTAAAAAAGCCCATCAAGAGAATAGACTCTCTCATGCATATCTTTTCTGTGGTCCCAGAGGTACAGGCAAAACTTCTACAGCCCGGATTCTGGCCAAGATGGTTAATTGCCAGATACCAGAAAGATCTCCATGTAATAAATGTGATACCTGCAATTCGATTACAGATGGTTCGAACTTAGATTTAATTGAAATCGATGCTGCGTCAAACAGGGGGATTGATGATATCCGGCAACTCCGGGAAAACATTAAGCTCTCACCGACAAATTCGGCCAAAAAAGTCTACATTATCGATGAAGTGCATATGTTAACCAATGAAGCATTCAACGCCCTTCTAAAGACTTTAGAGGAGCCCCCTGCTCATGTAATATTTATCTTAGCAACCACCGAAGTTGCTAAGATTCCATCAACCATTCTTTCCCGGGTTCAGAGGCTGGATTTTAAGCATGCAACAATCCCTGATTTGATAATTGCTCTAGACCGGGTTGTCAAAGAAGAGGGTTTGAGTGTTGAACAAGAAGCGCTTCAGCTAATTGCTAAAAAAGCTGAAGGCGGGTTTAGAGACGGGTTAAAAATACTAGACCAGCTTTCTAGCAAAAACGAGAAAATTACAGTTAAGCTGGTTGAAGAATCAGTTAAATCCGGAAGTTTTGATGAATTAGTTGAGCTTTTGAGATTAGTTACTGAAAAAGATGCCAAAGGTGCACTTCAGGCTTTATTAAAACAACTAGAAACAGGAGCAAATATTAAAGAACTACTTACTTCAATAATGGATTTAATTAGAATGATGTTGTTTATAAAAAATGGTTTGCCTGAGATTTCCATTAGTTCGCTGGGTCAAGAGAAACATAAGGCCTTGACTGAAATTTCCAAAGATTTAAGTTTAGACAACTTAGTATCTTACTTAGACAACTTTCAAAAAGCCTATGAAAGAATCAAGGTATCGGCAGTTCCGTCTCTGCCTCTGGAGGTAGCAGTGATCGAAAGTTGCAGGGAACCTAATACTATGTCATTGCGAGGAGTAGAAACGACGAAGCAATCCCAGATTGCCGCGCTCCCTGCGGTCGCTCGCAATGACGACATAAAGCATCCTCTGATTATTGCTTTCACAAATGAAAGCGGGGACATGGTAGTTTTGAAAGATAAATGGAATTATATTTTAGAAACCATTAAGCCTCATAATTATTCCTTGGAAGCCTTACTTCGGCTGGCTACAGTTTTAGAGTGTAACGAAGGACAAGTTTTAATAGAAGTTCCTTATACTTTTCATCAAAGAATTTTAGAAACCCAAAAGAGTAGAGATCTGCTCGAATCAGTTCTCGCTGATGTTTTGGGTAAGCAAGCTCATGTTAAAACAAAGGTTGGAAAGAAAAAGGTTATCTTGGATGATGCTAATGTTGAGGTGGCAGCAGATGATGATATAATTAGAATCGCTTCTGAAATATTTAATTCTGATAATTTATGAAATCTAAAGTATTTGATCTGATAGAAAAAGAGAAAGAGCGGCAGTTAACTGGTCTGGAGATGATCCCTTCAGAAAATTATGTCTCAGAAGATGTATTAAAAGCTTTAGGTTCAATTTTAACTAACAAATATTCAGAAGGTTTTCCGAAAAGACGCTATTACGGCGGAAATGAATTTATTGACGGGATAGAAGAGTATGCAATCGAACTTGCAAATAAACTTTTTGGAACCAAGCATTCGATTGTCCAGCCTTATTCTGGCTCTCCGGCCAATTTAGCCACAATCCTTGCTTTGGTTGAACCTGGAGAAACGATTATAGGGCTTAAACTATCATCTGGTGGTCATTTAACGCATGGAGACAAATCGAGCTTTACAGGCAAGTTATTTAACTCAGTTCAGTATGAAGTAGGGGAAGACGGCAAGATTGACCTGGATGATGTTTTAAAACTTGCAAAAAAAGCCAGGCCAAAGCTAATTTGGGTTGGTTTAACAGCATATCCTTATTTTTTAGATTTTGAAGGTTTTTCCAAAATTGCACAAGAAGTTGGAGCATATTTAGTTGCAGATATTGCCCATGTTTCCGGACTTGTAATTGGTGGAGTTTATCCATCGCCTGTACCATATGTTGATGTAGTCACAACCACTACCCACAAAACCTTGCGTGGCCCAAGAGGTGCGATGATAATGGTAACTGAAAAAGGCTTTTCAAAAGATCCAGATATTATCACAAAGTTAGAAAAAGCAGTTTTTCCAGGGATGCAAGGAGGTCCACATAACCACCAAACAGCAGCTATTGCTGTGGCTTTGGAAGAAGCTGGAACTTCAGAGTTTAAAGAGTATGCTAAACAGATTGTTAAAAATGCCAAGGTTTTAGCAGATGAACTAGGAACTCCAACTCAAAATCATTTAATGGTTTTAGATTTGACTTCCTATGGTTTTGGGATGGGCTATCAGGCTCAGTATGCATTGGAATATGCAGGAATTACTGTAAATAAAAATACGATTCCAAAAGAGAGCGCTTCTCCTTTTTATCCATCAGGAATCAGGCTTGGAACTCCGGCCTTGACCTCGCGGGGAATGAAAGAAGAAGAGATGAAAAAAATTGCTGGTTGGATAAAGAAAGTTTTAGAGGAAATTAGGGGGTATGATTTGCCAAAGAAACAAGAATCAAGAAAAGACTTTTTAAAAGAATTTAGGAAGAAAATGAAAAATAATGAAAATTTAAAGAAAATCAGAATAGAAATTGCAGAATTTGCTAAAAAATATCCTGTCCCAGGGATTTCTTAATGAGTGCTTTAGAAACGTCTCTTCTGCAAATAGACGGTAATCCCCAAAGACCAGATATAACAGTAATTTTGCCGGGAATTAGTCCAATTCCCGGGTTCAAAAAAGCAATAGCTCAAAGAGCTCAGGCAATCGGCAACAAAGTTATTTCTCCGCGTGATGATAATAAATTCAATAAAAACCCGAACGCTATTGCAGAAACAGTAGATTTTATCCGGAGAACAGGAGGGGAAAGGTTAAGTTTGGTTGGGGTGTTATTAGGCGGAGCAAAAGCTATTAAATTAATAGGATAATTAAAGAAGAGCTGGATCCTTTAATACCGGTTTTAGCTTTTACCACAAAAAATCAGTTTTTGTCTTCTGATTTGGTTGTAGATCATCTAAGATCTGTAAGAAGATTTAAAGAATGGTTTAGCACTGTCGTTGAAGTCGGTGACTTTCGCTTTTTTAGCTTCTTTTAAGTATAATTCCAGGTGTGACTTACATCATTGATGGAAAAAAATTAGCAGAGGAGCATAGAAAAGCTCTTGAAGCAAAGCTTAATAACTTTAAGAGAAAGCCAGTTTTGGTAAGTATCCTAGTGGGAGAGGATCCTGCCTCTGTACTCTATACCAACATCAAACAAAAAAAAGCTTTAGACTTGGGAATTGATTTTCTGGTAGCAAAATTTCCAGCAGAGGCCAACTTTGAGATAGTTGCAGCAGAGATAAAAAGATTAAATGAAGATACAGAAGTTGACGGGATTATGATCCAGCTTCCGTCTATTCCGGGCCTGGTAGGTCTAATTAAACCGGAAAAAGACGTTGACGGACTGCTTGATGATAGCCCGTATATGGCAGCAACTGTGCGGGCAATTATGTCTATTATTCATAATGAACGGATCGATTTATCAGAAAAAAAAGTAGTGGTTTTAGGTTCCCGTGGTGAAGTAGGAAGCAGGTTGATGAAAGTCTTAGAGGCACAAGTAAAGAAAATTGTTGGTGTTGACAAGGAAACTAAGGATTTAAAAACAGTGACTATGGGTGCTGATCTAATCGTCTCTAGCACTGGTCATTATCATATTTTAAAAGGAGATATGGTGAAAAATGGTGTTGTGGTAATAGATGTAGGTTCAGAAAAGATGCCTGATGGACAAGTATGTGGGGATGTTGAATTTGAATCTGTTGCTCCAAAAGCATTGCGATGGGCCACTGGCCCAGAAGCAATCTCCTACCGTAGAAGATTGCTTCGCTACGCTCGCAATGACGGACCACTGGAAAGAACTGAATAATTACGTAGATAGACAGTGACATCAAAATATCTTATACTACCATCATGGGTTTCATGGATAATCTAAAACAGCTTGGTGATCTTAAAAAAATGAGAGACCAAGCAATGGAAGTTCAAAAAAAGCTATCTGGAATCAAGATTACAGTTGAACACAAAGGGGTGACAGTGGTAATGACGGCAGACCAAAAAGTCATCTCTATTGACGGTGAGCAGGATTTTAATAAAATTACAGAAGCTGTCAATGAGGCTCTAAAGCAATCCCAAAAAGTTGCTGCAGAAGAGATGAAGGGTCTAATGGGCGGCCTTGGTATCTAAATGGCAATAATTCCACGGGTGGTGAGAGAATTAATTGAGGCGTTTGAGAGACTTCCAGGGATCGGTCCAAAAACTGCACAAAGGTTAACTTATTATCTTTTGCATGCTCCAAAAGAAGAAGCGCAGAAACTGGCTAACGCTGCTGTCTCTCTGAAAGAGAAAACTGTTTTATGCTCAATTTGTTTTAATATTTCAGAAGGTGATCCTTGTGAGATTGATGAAGACCAAAGGCGGGACCGGTCAGTAATTGCTGTGGTTGAAGATCCTTTAGATGTTTTGGCATTGGAGCGGGCCAATTTTTCCGGTTTATACCATGTTTTACATGGTTCCATCTCCCCTTTAGAAAATATCGGCCCAGATGAGTTGCATATTAAAGAGCTCTTACCTAGATTAAAAAGTGGAGAAGTCCAGGAAGTTATTTTAGCCACTAACCCGACTATGGAAGGGGAGGCAACAGCTATGTATATCGAAAGGTTAATCAAGCCTCTTGGAATTAAGGTTACTCGTATCGCAAGAGGTTTACCTGTTGGCGGAGATTTGGAATATGCAGACCAAACTACACTAACCAGGGCGCTGGAAGGTCGGAAAGAGTATTAATAGCATGTTATACTTAAATCATGTCTGATGGTTCGAAGATGGATGCTATGAAACAGGCTGTCCAAGAAGCTGTTGTCCAGCCGGTAAAAGATGAAGTCGGGAAGGCTATAGAAACAGGTGTCCAAAGCGTTTTAGGTACAGGCCAGATGGTTGCTCAACTGGATCCCCAGGCAGAGGCAAAAAGAAAACAACAAGAAGAAGTAAAGAAAGCCAATATCAAAGCCTTCATCCGGCAATATCAGATTGACCAACATAAATTTCAACAACAAGCACACGAAGAGCAACAGAAAAAAGCTGCCGAAACTCAAGAAAACCAGCAAAAGAAACAGGTCAAACAATTCGAAATCCAGGAAAAACGTCAAAAACAAATTCAGATTCGTGCCGATGCCAAGGGTAGGGCAGAGTTCAAAAAAGGCATCGGCGGGTAAATTCTCCAATTAATACTAATTTTTCTATATCAAACATCCTATAGTTTGACATTAGTGCTTGCTTCGGATATAATTCTCACTTATAGTTTATATATGGCAGAACGATTTGTAAGACCTGTTGATTTTTATAATCAAGTTCAACATGAACAACAAAAACCTCTTTCTAGAAGAATGAGGAGATTTTTGAGGGAGCAAGAATTAATCAGTAGGGCGCTTATAATGGCTGATTCTATCTTAGAGGTGTTTCCTGATGTAGACCCCCAGGAAGCATTCAATCAATCTTTGGATCAAATTACTGATCCTTCTAAAAAAGGATTAAAAAGGCAATGATCTCTGAAACTGTTTTAGACAGAAATATACATTATCCGCCTCCTCCTATGCGACAAGTGGCTTTAGGAGTAGATAGAGCCAGAAGTTATATGGAGAGAACAATGAGAGCAGAACGTATAGACGAAGACTCTAGGCTCTTTAAACCTGGTTTATTGACGGGGATTCATGAAAGGGTTTTATTTTACTATCCAGGTTTGGCTGGTCAATATAGGATTAATGATGAAGTGCAAGTAGTCGGTAGAAATCTAGTTAAGCATAGAGACCTTAACCAGTATGTCTATTTATTCGAAAGATGGTTACAAAACCAAATGAACCAGTTAAAACAAGAACCTGACAATATCAGAGGAGCTTTACAGGTTGCCACTGCTGCACATTTTGGTATAACTGGGGAATTGCATCCATTTGACGATGGAAATGGAAGGGTTGCAAGGCTTGTTGCTAATTTTGTTCTAATGCAGAATACTGATGAAAGAAGGTTTCATAAGTTTTTTATTTTACCAGTTCCAACCCTTCGTGAAAGAGTGGATGAGTTAGAGATAAGAAGACGATTAGAGAGTAACGAAAGTCCTAAATTACAGCCGTATTTAAGGGCTTTATATGAGGTGGGAGAAAAGTGGGATCTATTACCTCTGGAACAAGCATTGGCTACTAGCTGGGTTCAATCAATTGATAGGTTCTTGGGTGATTTTAATCTGAGACATGATAAAGATGGGTTTAATAACCCAACAGACCAAAAATTAATCGCTGTTATAAGACGAAGAAAAGCACGGTTAGTACAAATTGCAGAATCTATTGCTGAAGGTAATTATCCAGAACATAAAGTGCCAAATTTCTATACTACAAAATTTCAAGAGTTAGCTGCCTAATGTTTTGAAATATAGAACCTATAGTTTGATTTGCAAGCTTCGTTAATATATAATATATACAAATGGTTGCTGAGTCACTTCCAAATTTTAACTTTCAGGAAAGAAGATTGTTTGTTAACGAACTGCTTCAAAATGGTGTCAGTGCCAAGATTGCCTCTTCTGCAGCAAAACGATTGAGGATGAAACGCCATGATATTTTAGATCAAGTAGTAGGTGGACCCTGGAAAATAGTTCAGCCATTAAGCGAACAAGATATTCCTGTTAAAGGTCGTAGTAAGGGACAAGTAAGTGCAACTGTAATTGACTTTAAAGGAAGAGAGGGGGTAAGTTTAGTTTTAAAACCCGCTTTAAATTTTGGCAAGGCATCCAATGAACTGGATAACCTAGAGTTGATTACCAGGCTAACTGGGGTAAGGTCAGTTAGACCTTGTGCAGCTTTAGGTTTTCAATCTCCTGATAAGGTGGATGGTTATTCTTATGTTTTAACTTTTACGGAGAGGGGTATAGTTCCTCTGGATAAATTAAACTTAAAAGAATACGAACCAAAGCGGTTAAATACTTTTGTGACTAAGCTTGCTGAATTTGTCGCCTCTTGGGCTGAAGCTGGCTTTATTCATGGAGATGCCCATTTAGGTAATATCGGACAAGATTTAACTTTAACTTGGATTGAACGGGGGTTTGATACACGGTTTATGGTTTTTGATTTGGAAGATGTGAGAATGCTAGATAAACGTGTCTTAGAACACATGAGAAATTTGGATCATCGTCCAAGAATTGAAGAGGAGATGCAGTTTGTCGATCTTCAAGAAAGGTATATAGGAGATGCAACAACAGTATTAGATTGCTTAAGATATGATCAGAGACTTGACGAACAATATGTAGAACAGTTTGCTCGAGTTTACTTGGATTCCAGAACTCCAGCGCTAGGACAAAGGTCTAAAGAAGGTTATTACAAATCTTTAGTTACAGGTGGTTACTTTGTATAATAGGGTAACTTATGTTAAAGCTTTATAATACTCTAACCCGAAAAATTGAAGAATTTGAGCCCCTGGATCCTCCAAAAGTCACAATGTACACCTGCGGTCCGACTGTCTATGACTATCAGCATATCGGGAACCTTCGAACAATGACTCTGTCGGATGTACTGAAGAGAACACTACAGGCAAATGCCTATGAAGTAACCTCTGTGAGAAACATTACTGATATTGAGGATAAGATTATCAAAAAAGCTGCTGAAAAAGGTTTATCCATAGAAGAATTTACCAGGGTTTATGAAAAGATCTTTTTTGAAGATTTAGAGAAACTAAACATCGAACCTGTGGATGTTAACCCCAGAGCAACGGAGCATATTAATGAGATGGTTAAATACATTCAGGTTTTGATAAATAAAGGTTTGGCTTATGTTGAAGAAGACGGTTCGGTTTATTTTGATATTTCCGAGTTTCCTGATTATGGCAAATTGTCCAGAATTGAAAAAAGAGAATTAAAAAGCGGGACAAGGACCTTATCAGATGAATACACAAAAGATAGTATTCAGGATTTTGCATTGTGGAAATCGGTACACCCAAATGAGATCGGGTATGACTCTCCCTGGGGACGGGGAAGGCCGGGTTGGCATATTGAATGTTCTGTAATGAGCCAACAATATCTTGGAGATACTTTTGACATTCACATTGGTGGAATTGACTTATTGTTTCCCCACCACGAAAATGAGATTGCCCAGGCAGAGGGTGTTACCGGTAAACAGTTTGTGAGGTTCTGGATTCACGGAGAGTTTTTACTGGTTGAAGGACAAAAAATGAGTAAATCTTTAAACAACTTCTATACGTTAAGAGATATTGAAGAGAAGGGTTTTGAACCATTAGCATTGAGATATTTATATTTGACAGCCCATTATCGTGATAAATTAAATTTTACCTGGAAGTCTTTAGAAGCCTCACAAAACGCTTTGTATAACTTAAGAGATTTAGTTCGAGACTTTGATGAACCAAAGATAGGCTGTGCAGAGTATGAGCAAAGATTTAAAGATGCTATCAATAATGATTTGAATCTCCCTCAAGCGGTTGCTGTGATGTGGGAGATGATCAGATCTGACTATCCAACATCAGCTAAGGCGCAGAGTCTGCTTCAATTTGACAAAGTACTGGGTCTTGATTTACAAAAGTATGTATCTAAAAAAAGAGAGATTCCGGAGGAAGTCATGAAACTGGTAAACAAAAGAGAACAAGCTCGAGAAAATAAAGATTTTGAAGAGTCAGATAAACTCCGAAAGGAGATCGCTAAATTAGGGTTTGAAGTTGAAGACACTCCACAAGGTCCAAAAGTTAAGTAATTGCGTCCAAGTTGACCTTCGGAAAAAATTTGGGTATTATCATTACATGCTGAGTCCTCTTGCAGACAGAATGCGGCCGCGAAAACTTTCGGAATACATCGGACAAAAGCATATTTTAGGCGAAGATAAACTGCTCCATAAAGCTATAAAACAGGGCCAAATTTTTTCAATAATCCTTTGGGGTCCTCCTGGTGTTGGTAAAACCACCTTAGCTAGAGTTATTGCCAGTGAAGTAAATGCGAATTTTATGGAATTTTCTGCAGTCAATACTTCTGTGGCAGAACTAAAAAAGATTTTTGAGAATCTGAATAAAAATAAAATAACAATGTCATCGCGAGCGCAGCGCGGCGATCTGATGTTTAAAGAGATTGCTTCGTCCGACGGTCGTCGGACTCGCAATGACACACGAGTAATTGTCTTTATCGATGAAATTCATCGGTTTAATAAATCCCAGCAGGATGCGTTTTTGCCGTTTGTAGAAAATGGAACTATAACTTTGATCGGTGCCACAACAGAGAACCCTTCTTTTGAAGTTATTGGAGCTTTACTTTCTAGAACCCGGGTTTATGTTTTGCAACAACTAACGTTAGAAGAACTAAATTTAGTTATCGACCGTGCACTTTCAGACAAAGAACGGGGATTGGGGAATATGGAAATTAGTTTACCTGAAGATGCTAGAAATTTTTTAATCGAAAACTCCAACGGAGATGCCAGAATATTACTTAATACCTTAGAGTTTGCTGCAATTTTAGGTTTGGACCCCCGGGGTTCAGGTTCGAATTTGACGAAAGAATTAATTGAAGAGGCACTTCAAAAAAGAGTCCTAAGTTATGATAAGGCAGGAGAAGAGCATTACAACACAATCTCTGCTTTTATCAAGTCTATGCGGGCAAGTGATACTGATGCCGCACTTTATTATCTGGCCAGGATGGTAGAAGCTGGGGAAGATCCTTTATTTATTGCCCGTCGGATGGTGATCTTTGCGTCAGAAGATATTGGGATGGCTCAACCAACAGCCCTGGTTGTAGCCAATGAAGTCTTTAGAGCTTGCGAAACTATTGGTTATCCAGAATGCCAGATCAATTTGGCACATGGGGTTGTGTATCTTTGCAACGCTAAAAAAGACAGGTCAGCTTATGAGGCATATTTTAAAGCTCTAGAAGATGTTAAAAAAAATAAGATTAAGGCGAAAAAATACCACTCGTAAGAATTTTGTGAGAGTTAGGTAAAAACAAGCAATTTAGGCACGAAGTGAATTAGTTGCTCCGCTTGCTAACGTTAATTATTTAATGGTTTACTGCCTAAAAGAGCAGAATGATTTAAGAGTCAAAAATGAGTATTAAACTTAAAGGCCATTCTGCCCCAGCTAAATCTCCTACTTTAGTTTTTGCTTGTGCTTGGTGTTCTTCAGAAACTTTTCCGCCCTTGAAAGAAGGTGAAATTTATACTCATGGCATTTGCACGCTTCATAAATTGCAATTATTGTTCCAAGCTAAACAAGCAAGAAGTATGATGTAGAATATATGTTACATGGAGATTTTCGACGCTGTTATCTTGTCTGTGGTTGAAGGTGTTACCGAATTTTTGCCAATCTCTTCTACCGGTCACCTGATATTGACCTCGAAGCTTCTAAATTTAGAACAAACAGAATTCGTAAAAAGTTTTGAAATTATTATTCAACTTGGGGCAATTTTAGCTGTGGTGTTTTTATACTGGAAAAAACTTTTGAGAAGTAAAAAGATCTGGAGAAATATTTTAATAGCCTTTGCTCCAACCGCGATCTTAGGATTTACACTTTACAAGTTAATTAAAACATTTTTAATTGGTAACAGTCTAGTTACTTTAGCAGCTTTAATTATTGGAGGTATTTTACTCATTATTTTAGAGTTAATATATCAAGAAAAAGACGAACACACAGGTTCTGTTGATCAGTTATCTATCAAGCAATCGTTTTTAATCGGTTTAGGACAATCAGTATCTATGATTCCAGGAGTTTCAAGATCAGCTGCAACAATTATGAGTGCCCTGTTTTTGGGAGCTAAAAGATCAACAGCTGTTGAGTTCTCTTTTTTACTGGCTATCCCTACAATGTTTGCAGCTACAGGATTTGATTTACTTAAATCTCACTTTGAATTAAGCCCAGATACTATTGCCCCCCTCATAGTGGGGTTTGCAGGTTCGTTTATAGTTTCCTTGCTTGTTATCAAATGGTTTATCCATTTTGTGCAAAAAAACAACTTTATCCCTTTTGGTATCTACAGAATCATCTTAGGGTTAGTGTTTTTAGTTGCCTTTTTTATCAACTTCAATTAGACTTATGATCTATGTATAAGATTAAGACCCTTCCCAATGGATTAACCTTAATTACGATCCATATCCCCACATTAGAATCCGTTACCACCTTACTTGCTGTTGGTGCTGGATCCCGTTATGAAGCACGAAATATTAATGGTATTTCTCACTTTTTAGAGCATATGTTTTTTAAAGGCAGCAAAAAGTATCCTTCTGCAGAACAAATTGCGACTATGGTTGACTCAATAGGTGCTATAAATAATGCTGCAACCGATAAAGAGGTGACACTCTACTGGATCAAATCTGCTTCAAAACATATAGAACTTTCATCAGATATTCTTTCTTCTATGTTGAAAGAACCACTTTTAGAGAGTGATGAGATAGAGAAGGAAAAAGGAGTTATAGTTGAAGAACTTAGGATGTTTAAGGATATGCCTGCCAGATATGTCTGGGATCTTTATGAAAACCTGCAGTTTGGAGATCAGCCTTTGGGTTGGGATATTGGTGGAGATGAAAAAACTGTTATGGACCTAAAAAGAGATGACTTTTTAAATTACATGAATAGTTTATACAAAGCAGAGAATATGGCTTTAGTGTATGTGGGAAATTTGCCGGAAAATATTGAAGAATTGGCGATAAAGTATTTTGCGGATTTACAAAGAGGTGCTAAGAATAGTTTCAAGCCTTATCACTGGGAGGAACAAAAAGAACCTAGGGTCAATATTTACTATAAAAAAACCGACCAGGTGAATTTAATACTTGGGGTTGAGGGTTATGATCGGGAAGATGACAGGAGGTATGCAGCAAGGGTACTGGGGATAATCTTAGGTGAGGGAATGTCCTCAAGATTATTTAATGAGATTAGAATGAAGAGGGGCTTTGCCTACCATGTTAGTGCCGGACATTCTTCTTACCATGATACTGGAAACTTCGCGGTTTTTGGCGGTCTGAAGCTTGAGAAAGTTAAGGAAGCCCTAAAAGTAATTTTGGAGCAATTGGAAAAGGCTTCAAAAGAGGTTGTGAGTTTAGATGAGCTGAAAAAGGCTAAAGAGATGGAAAGGGGGAGAGTTGCTTTGCGGTCTGAATCAACAAACTTTTTGGCAGAACATTTTGGGGTAAAATTTGTGTTAGACCGGGAGTTAGAAACTTTTGATGAGTATTTGGCAAAAATAGATGCCGTAACTGCAGAAGAAGTAAAGCAAGTGGCGATAGATTTGTTCCAAAGTAAAAAGTTTAATTTGCAGATCATCGGGCCCCTAGAGAATACCGACGAATTCAAACTATTACTTAAATAATGGATTTAAAACAAAAAGCTTTAGAGTTTCACAAAATAAATAAAGGTAAAATTGCTACCTCAATTACTACTCCAATTAAAAACCGCGAAGATCTTTCTCTTGCTTATACTCCGGGAGTTGGATTAGTCTCCAAAGAGATAGCAGAAAATAAGGAGTTAGTTTATGAATACACCATCAAAGGACATACTGTTGCGGTTATTACTGATGGTTCTGCGGTTTTAGGGCTTGGAAATATCGGCCCTGAAGCTGCTTTGCCTGTGATGGAAGGAAAAGCTGCGTTATTTAAGACTTTTGGGGGTGTTGATGCTTTCCCGATTTGTTTAGGTACCCAGGATACTCAAGAAATTGTTAATGCTGTTCGTTTACTTTCTCCTGTTTTTGGAGGAATAAATTTAGAAGATATATCTGCGCCCAGGTGCTTTGAAATTGAAGATTCTTTGCAGGATCTTGGGATTCCAGTAATGCATGATGACCAGCACGGAACAGCTGTTGTGGTTTTAGCAGGGCTTATAAATGCTCAAGAAGTGGTGGGAAAACAGATGAGAGATTTGGTGGTAATGATATCCGGCGCAGGCGCTGCTGGTAACGCCGTAACTAAATTAATTGTAGATCTTGTCAAAGAAGTTAGAATTGCTGATTCTAAAGGGTTAATTTATGAAGGCCGGGGAAACTTAGATCTATATAAACAGGAACTTGCAAAAATTACTAACCCTGACAAAATCAAAGGCGATTTGAAGGAAGGATTAAAAGGTGCGGATGTGTTCATAGGTGTTTCAGCACCAAATTTGCTTGGCTTTGATGATATCGGATTGATGAATGAGCGGTCAATTGTTTTTGCTATGGCCAATCCAATTCCTGAAATTATGCCTGATGAAGCGAGGCGCGGTGGAGCGTATGTGGTGGCTACAGGCAGGTCTGATTTTCCAAATCAAATTAACAATTCATTAGCTTTTCCGGGAATTTTTAAAGGAGCACTGGAATCTAGGGCTACAAAAATAACAAACAAGATGAAGCTTGCAGCTGCATATGCTTTGGCAAAACTTGTTGAGCACCCAACTCCTGAAAAAATTATCCCAGGGCCTTTTGATGAAGGAGTGGTTGAAGTTGTTTCCTCCGCTGTGTCTTCCAATGTACAATAGTTCTATGGAGAAGATCGATTTGGCTATTACTTTAGCTCTCCAAAGCATTGATTTTGTTTGGTTTGACTTAATAATGAGATTTTTAAGTGATATCGGGGATGTAATATGGGGAAGTCTGATTTTAATGTTGTTTGTCATCTTGGGAATATTGATTAAAAGATATAAAGCTGCCTTAATGTTGTTTATCTCTGGGGTGGGCTCAGTCTTAATTAGCGAAAGTATTAAGTTTTTAATTCATCGACCAAGGCCAGATCCATTACTGATAGAACAATTAGATAAGTTTACCCGCGCAGATAGCTTTCCCAGTGGTCATGTTTTATTTGCAATTGGTGTATATGGATTTTTGCTGTTTTTTACTTTTACAGAACTTAAGGAGAGATTGCTGCTGCGCAAGGTCTTGCTGGTAATCTTCTCTCTACCCGTTTTATTGATGGGGTTATCCCGAATTTATGTTGGCGCCCACTGGTTTTCGGACGTTTTAGGTGCGTATCTTATTGGATTTGTGTGGCTTAATTTAGTAATTTTTCTCTATCGAAATATGGTTTGGGAATTAAACCGCAAAATATCCTAACAGAATCTTTTAGCGGTTATTAGAGTTTTTGTTCAGTACCTCTGCCCTGGCCCTTGATAGTTTTCTTCGAAGATCCCGGTAAACAAGTAAGGAAGCGAGGGGGTCAATTACTGCAAAAGAAAATTCAAGGGGATGCTTTGATCGCCGAAGTCCTGTGACAATAGTTCGGAGGACTTGATCAATAGATGTACAACCAATAAAACCCTCCATATTTCTTTGAACTCGATACAATCTTTTATCTTCAGGGCCAAATTCTATTTGCATAAGATCTAACTATACGATAATATCAAGTCTACTAAGATGCAAGATACTAAATATCCCTTAACACCAGAAGAGTTTAAGTCTATTTATTCAAAAGTTCCCCGGTTTTGTGTAGAAGTGATTGTCGAAACAGACGAGGGGATAATCTTAACAAAAAGAAGTATTGAACCGGGAATTGGGCAATGGCATATTCCTGGTGGGACAGTCTTTTTTGGTGAATCTGTTGAAGATGCCGTGAGAAGGGTCGCAAAAAATGAGTTAGGTATAGAAGTTGATATTAAGGGAATGATTGGGGTAATTGAATATCCTCATTTGCATAAAGACGGCTATTTTGGTTGGCCTTTTGGTTTAGCGATTTTAACAAGAATTAAATCAGGAGAGATTAGGGGTAGTGAGCAGGGTGAAGAGGTCAAAGCTTTCAAAGAGTTCCCAGAAAACACAATAAAAGACCAAAAGATTTTTTTAGAAAAAGTTTTACAAGGATCCTGCGACGATCCGGATTGTGAAGAAGACCATGACAAGCATTAGCTTTCCATCCTACGATGTCTGGTCTTGACAGGGTGTACATTTTAGTGTACATTGTGATTATATGTCACAAGTAATACCCGTAACTCAAGCCAGAAAAGATCTGTTAAAACTCGTTGATAAAGTCGACAGCGAGTATAGTAGAGTAGATTTGACCAAGAATGGCAAGATTAAAGCTGCTTTAGTTTCCCCTGACTATCTGGATTCTTTAGAAGAAACGATTTATTCTCTTAAGAATTCTATGTCTGATATTCGAAAAGCTGAAAAAGAGATCGCTAAGGGTAATATCGTTAGTCTAGAGGAATTAGAGGCGGATTTGAAAAAACGTCAATCAAAAAAGTAAGTTATGGCAGCTAAATCTTTAGTACTCGAAAAGGCTGCCAAGAAAGAATTTACTAAGCTTCCTCTTCATATACATAGAAAGCTTCTCCAAGCTTTAAGAAAGATCAAAGAATATCCCCTCTTAGGCATTAAACTTCACGGAGAGTTAGGAAATTACTATAAATTTAGAGTAGGTGATTATCGTATTGTATACTCATTTAATGATAAAGAAAGTGTTATTTATGTGGTTAAAATTGAGCATCGCCAAGGAGTATATAAGTAAGGTGGACGCACAAATTTCTTGTCAATCTGAGGTTAAGAAATGCAAAGCTCCATAAAGTCCTGAAGAGTCTAATAAAACAGCTTTTCTAAATTCCGGTATCTCCGGAAAGATCAGTAATTCTTCTGCATTCTTTTTGATAGTTTCAATGTTTAGGCTTTTGCTTACACTTCCTCCTAAAACTACAATATCAGGCGACCAATGCAGGATGGTGTTGGTTAAACCAATGGCTATTTCTTTGGATACCAAGTTCCAGATATCGGGGTCTGTAATATCTCTTGGATCTTGGTTGTAGATCTTTTGAACAGATTTTCCGGATACTAAAGACTCAAGTTCTACTACTTTAAAATTTCCAGTGTGGTCGCTGTGAGTGAAGTTGATTATCTGGTGTCCTGGTTCAAAGCCAAATTTATTTGTATCAATTTTTCCTTTTACAATTCTTACTCCTCCAACTCCGGTGCTGATGGTGATATAGGCAACAATATCAAAGCCCTTTCCTGCGCCAATTGTAGCCTCACCCAGTCCGACCATGGCAGCGTCGTTTTCTAAAAAGACCGGAGCTTGAAGTGTTTCTTCTAAGATTTCTTTAAGTGGTTGATGTTCAAAATCAGGCAGATTAGGTGATCTGACCAGCTTTGATTTCTGACTGTCAAACATACCAGCAATCCCTCCAGCTGCTTTTTTAATTTTTTGATTGCCCAAAAGACTTGGTAGATGATCTTTGATAGTCTGAATAGCCTGGTTAAAATTTTGGGGTGTATCTAAAATTAGTGGTTCATTGATGTGGTGATTATCAACCGAGGTAGTAAACCTCATTTTTGTTCCACCTATATCAAAAAGAAAATACATCCTAAATTTAGGATAGCATGATTTGGAAGATTATGTCATAATTATATGATGCGGCTGGGTACTCAAAAAACTTTAGAGCAACTAAAACCTGTTTTAAAAGATCCAAATTCTTCAGGCCCGGATCCTGTTTATTATGTTTTTTATGAACTCACTGAAAAATCTTGGGCAAATAATACAATTATTTCTCCGGGAAAAATCGGTGAGGAGTTTCCGAAAACCTTTGGCCATTATCATCCTGATGGTGCTCCGGATGAAACTTATCATTTAGTGTCCGGAGATGGAGTGTTGCTACTTCAAAAAAAACATGTTGAAAACGGAAAAATTATCCCAGAGATAGTAGATGAGGTATTTTTAGCCAAAGCCAAACCCGGAGATGAGATTGTTATCCCAAAAGAGTATGGTCATTCATGGTCAAATGTTGGAAACATGCCTCTGATCTCTTTTGATGATTGGCGCACCGGGCATACGCCTTCCGATTATGAACCGATCGAGAAAATGCAGGGAATGGCCTATTATTTAGTCGAAGAAAACGGAGCTGTTAAAGCTGTGCCAAATCCCAATTATAAAAACTTGCCTGACCCTGTTTGGTCAACAGCCGAGGAGTTTAATCAGATTTCGACAATCACATAGGGTTCTTCTGGTTTGACTCTTTTTAAAAGCGGGTGAGAAGTATTATAAACAGGAACATTTTGGGGAGTTTTTCCAGTGAGCGAACCATGGTGAGCATGGGCATGAAAGACAGCATTCACTTTAAAATAATCGATTGGGTCAACAAGCTTTGAAGAACCTAAAAACGGATAGATTTCTAGTGGTTCTCCCTCACACGTTTGCTTTATTGGTGAGTAATGCAGCACTACAACCTTTTTTTCTGCCTCAGCTCTTGATAGTGCGTTCTCCAGTTTAATAGCTTCATCTACTGCCCGGTAAACAAAATCTTTTAAAACTTTTTCTCCAAATGGTCCCAACATATGGCTTTCAAACCCTCCGCTAAAGCCTTTTGTACCTGTAAAAGCAATACTATCAATATGTATAGGCTCATCATCTAAGATATGAATCTTAGCTTCATTTACTAAGATATTTTCCACTTCTTGTTGCTGGTCAGATTCAAAGTCATGGTTTCCTAAGACCCCAACAATTGATAGTGGGTAATCTTTTAAGAAACTAGCTAATTTCTGAGCTTCAGAAGGAATACCGTGTTCAGTTAAATCTCCACAAAGAACTAAAATATCTGCCTTTTTTGCTATCTCCCCGAATAAGTTTTTGAAATAATCATCAGATGATTCTCTAATATGCAAGTCTCCTAAAGCTGCTAGTTTAACTTTCTTCATAAAATTCGTATCCCCACTGCTTTATATCGACATCGTATTGCGATCTGGAAAATAGTGGCCCCCGGCTAACTTTTTCTTGAGGCGGAGGAGTACTCATTTGGGTTATGAATCGAGAAACAAGCTCCTCTAAAAGCCATTTAGGGATTATGTTTCTGTTTGAGGGGTAGATAAATCTAAAGTTGAGGATATGGGCAAATAAAACTTCCCAATGAGCTTCCATGCGATTAAGCAAATTTTTCCAATCTATCTCTCCGCCTTTTTTTAGAATGAGATGATAAACATCTGGGCCGTCGTACTTTGTACGGTCTTGTCTATAAGCTTTTGACCAAATTAATTCTTCAGGTGGCAAAATATTAGCTTTAATACCTAGTATTTCTGCCGATTTTGTATTTCTAAACCAGCAGTCATTTACAGGAAACAGCCCTAAATAATGGTTAAAGATAATGTCAACAATAAATGTTTTAAAAATAACTTTTGCAATCCAGCGGTCGTCTGTTACTTCGATCTTAAAACCTGCCTCCTTTGCTTTTTGAAGCAGTTTAGGATAATCCCCTGCTTTACAAAAAAGATCAAGGTCATTTAAATCGCGCTCTATTCCAGTGTGTTCTTTTAGTGCAAAACCACCTCCAACCATAAAAGGGATTTTTGTATCAGCAAAGACCGTGAGGATCTTGGCAAAAAAATCTTTTGCTTCATCTACTTTTTGCTCCGGAATCATTCTATTGATAAATTAGTCCCTGGGCATGTTAATGTAATAAAAACAATGTAAGAGTTTAGTGAGAAAAGGCAAAAAGGTTCTTGCTACATTCTTACTTTTTGCAGTTAGAATTTTAATTCAAGATCTATATTCTTTTACTATGCTCGGTTTGTCAACTAACTCCGTTTATTTGATTCTGATTTTAGCTTTTTTAGTTATTTTAGTCTTATCAGTTCTTGCCCAAAATAGGTTTAGGATCCGGTCTGCAAATGGTACCGAAGATATAAGTCAAAACAATATAGACAACACTGCGTCTGAAACTGTTGCGCCAAAAAATACCCTAAATGATTTTCGCTATCCTGGATCTGAGTTGGTTAGTGCTAGTTTTAACAATTTAATTCTTCAAAGCAGCGACGATGTAAATGCAGTAACAGATTGGTATGCAAATAAAATCAGAGATTTAAATTTAAACTCTGTTTCGAAGATCCTGACAAATTCGAATGACAATATTTTAAACACAATTTCTGCAAGTAGCAGCAATCAGTCTGTTTATATTCAAATTACCAAACGTAGTGGTAGTAATACGACAAAAATTACAGTTGAGAGATGAGACTTTGGATTTTGATTTTAGGAGGTTTGATTGTTGTATTAAGTGCTTTTGTTTTAGGGAGAGTAACTAGTAGTAACAGTAGGGTAGTTAAAGAGCAAAATAATATTACCTCAGTACAATCTCCAAAAAAAATAGTTACTTTAAATAGAGAGTTTGAGTTTGGCCCGGCAACAACCAAGTTTAAATTTATTCTAGACTCAGCAGAACTTCGAGACGAGATTATTATAAAGGGTCAGAAGGCACATGCAATTGATGGTAAAGATTTTTTAGTTCTAAATATCAAGATTAAAAATGATAAGGATAAACCAATAGAGCTCATAACCAGTGATTTTATTAGGTTGTCTGTGAATGGCAATGATTCAAACACAGTAGCCCCAGATATTCACAATGATCCGGTGGTAGTGCAGGCTATCTCTACAAAAGAAACCCGAGTAGGATTTCCTATTAATGAATCAGACAAAAGCTTAAAACTATTAGTAGGAGAGATTAATGGAGAGAAAAACACTATAGATCTTAATTTCTAGATATATTAGCTTTTTGCGCTTATCTTCTAGTTAAAAACTATTACCCTTTTATTACTGCTCACTTAAAAATTTTTAAACGCGGGCAACTAGAATGCGTAAGTTATGAAGTGCTCCCAACTTTGGGAATTCATAAAAGGAGGTGAGTAAATTTAAGATGATAAGTAAAATGAGGATAGCTTCTGCTGTGTCAGCAGGAGCATTACTTTTGAGTTCTTTCGCATCCACTGCCTTCGCTACAACCACTTCTACATCTCTTGAGATCTCTGATAATGGTAGTTTTTCTGAAAGCGCGATAATTTCTAAAACCGAGAAAGACGATACTGTTGTCCAAGACAGTAATGCCAGAATCAGTAACACTTTGGATGCATCAGCAAACAGCGGTGGCAACACAGCCAGCTTTAATACAAACGGAGGTACAAGTATTGACACAGGAAATGCAACCACTTTAGTAGATGTTGAAAATAAAACTGGTTTGAATGTGGCAAATGTAGAAGGATGTTGTGTTGGCAACCAAACTGCTCAAATCTCAGATAATGGGGCCTACGCTGATAGCTTTATCAAGTTGAAAAATGATACTGACACCAATGTTTTCCAAAGCAGTAATGCATGGATAGACAATAATCTTTGGGCAGACTCAAATACAGGGGGTAATGCCACGAAGTTTAATACTGGTGGAAATAACGATATTTCGACCGGTAATGCTACGACAGGCGTATTTGCAACTAATTTAGCTAACGCTAATATCGCTAAGGTAGGTAGTGGTTATAAACTTGGAGGAGCCGGTAGCGTTCAAGCACGAATTTTGGATAATGGAGCATTCAGTGATAGTACAATTAAAGTTTTAAACGATCAGGATACGACAGTAGTCCAAGACAGTAACGCATGGTTTAGCAACTTTGTTTGGGCTAAGTCTAATACTGGCTACAATAAGGCTAAATATAACACTGGCGGTAGTAACTCAATTTGGACCGGAAATGCCCATACATTGGTTGATTTAGTGAATAAAGCTAATTTCAATTGGGTCTCAACAGATTGTGGATGTGTAACAAACCTGTCTGCTAAGGTAGCTGGTAACGGTAGCTTTTCTGATAGTGCAATTTTTGCCGTTTTAGATAATGAGCGCCAAATCTTCCAAGGTGCAGAGGGGAGCCTAGCTGATTTCTTCAACTGGGTAGACTCTGATGCTTCTTCTGGATGGAATAAGGCTTCAAGCAATACAGGTTCATCCCACAGCGATCCGGAAATTAGTACTGGACACGCCAGATCAGAGCAGGTTGTATCTAACAAAGCCAATGTGAATATAGTTGGTCGTTTAGCTGCATTACCACACTTTTCATTTGGGTTTGACTTAAGCCCATTGATAAGTTTTTTGCATTAAGTTAAAAGGAGGACCTTGGGTATTTAGCTTGCACTTCGGCAAATACCCAAGACTCCTGAGAATAAGGAGAAATTTAATTGAAAATCATACAAAAATTATTATCTATTATCGTTGTGGTAAGTTTTCTAACCACCCAAGTCATATCTGTTTCGGCGATAAGTGTTCCAACACCTCCGCCTGCACCTACTCAGGAAACTTCTGCGCCCACACCACCCCCAGCCCCCAGCGCCCCCAGCTACACTGAAGAAGTTGAAGAAATTAAGGAAGAGCCAATCGTCCAAAGCAGCCCGTCTCCATCACCATCTCCTTCACTAGAACCTTCTCCCAGTCCAACCCCTACCCCTACTGCTACGACTAGTGTCGCTAATACTCAAAACGGGGCAGCTTCTTCAAATACCGGTACTGTTTTAACAGAAAACTCAAGCCAAACAGACCAAAACAATATTGCCTCAGTAAATAGCGGCTTAAATCTAGACAGTACGACTGGTAAGAACAATGGTTCATACAATGTAGGAGATACATCTTTAACAACAGGCGCAGCTAATACTTCTGGGACTATAATTACTGCAGCAAATACCAATGTTGCCGGTGTAGCAGTATCTGAATTTAATGTCAACGACAATCACACCGGGGACATTATCTTATCAACAACTACCGCTCAAGTAATTGATACAAATACCCAAGGAACCTTCCAGAATAACGACGGAACTGTTGGAAACAGCCTGACATTGGTAGCTGATTCTGGTAATAATAAAGCAAGTTACAACACTGGCGGAAATTCCTCAATTACTACTGGTGATGCGAATGTCTCGGCAAATGTTTTGACTCTTCTAAATAACAACCTAGCAGGGAATATTATTTATGGAGTAGTGAATATCTTTGGTAATTTAGTTGGAGATATAATCTTTCCTGAAGTTGCAAATATTGCCTCCTCAAGTACGACCAATAATACTTCGACCTTCCAGACAAATAACGCAGATATAAAGAATAATCTCGTTTTATCGGCCCAAACTGGTGATAATAATACTAGCTACAACACAGGTGGAAACTCTTCTTCTCAAACAGGGGAGGCTAGTATCAATACTAAAGTACTTAACATTGCTAATTCCAATATTGCAGGAGGAAACTATTGGTTGGTAATTATCAATCAAGCTGGACAGTGGGTTGGGAAAATTCTTGGAGCACCTACAGGCTCAACTATGGCAGGGTCTCCCGGCACAAATTTAAGTGTCAATGAAAAGGGTGAAGTTGTGGCAAATGTTGGCGACATAACTACAGTTACAAATACAACTGTTGAACAGTCCAATAACGCCACAGTAAAAAATAACATTAACTTATCTGCCAATAGCGGAGGAAACAGCGCTAGTTTCAACACTGGAGGGTTATCAACAATTAAAACCGGAGATGCAAAGATAATTGCCAATTTAGTTAACTTTGTAAATAACAACATTGCAGGTGGGGGAAAACTCTTTGTGACAGTTGTAAATGTATTTGGAAGTTGGGTTGGGGATTTTGTGACACCAGGAACGAAAAAATCCACCAAAGGCGGATTGGCCTCTGGCCAAGAACCTAAGCCTGCTATAGCAAAGACTGTAGCCAATGAGCAAAGCAACATTTCCAGTGAATCTAGTGCAGTTTTAGATAGCAGTGGTGGTTTGGTTGAAGCTGTTGTTGTGCCTACAACCAAAAAACCCAATCTCTTAAATTTTACTCAAGTAGCAGGAATTAAAATCTTCCAGCAAGTAGAAAACACGGAAGATTTGCCTCTGCTAACAAGCATTGATGATGAACTGACAAAAAGTGAGGAAGGGAAAACTATCAGCATTAATTTAGCATGGCTGTTTATAATCTTGCCTTTAATCGGAATAACATATTGGTTGAACCTAAAACTGGTCGCTTGGAGGAGGTGGTAAAACACTATGGCGTTTGGAGAGTTTTTTAGACCAATACAAGAAGATATACAAAATGAGGTAACTTCTAAAATTGCAGAGAGTGTAAAATCTTTCAGGGATGCTGCCGATCTTGTTGAACAGGGTGGTGATCTTCAAGCCTTAAATCAGCTAATTGAGCAGGGACAAGCAAGGATTGCTGGCTTACGAGCAGGTCAAGAGAGAATTCAAGCTATTGCTGAACTCGTTGCAGATATTCGTCGAAGATGGAGTGAACTAGGTCTAGATGAGCCTGATCTGGATTATTTCCGTAGATTTGAATTGTTAGTTTTTAAAAGGGCAGCAGAAGATGTTTTTGGTGCTGGTCCGGAACCAACACCTGGGGTGAGAGACTTGACTGATATTCAAGATCGTACGGCAAGGACACTATTAATGATTGATAAAGGAGAAAGGCCAGAGGAGGATAGATTTACTCACCCAACACTAAAAGATGTGATGATGCATTTAAGACCTTTTGAACCTGATGAATTAGTTAGTGAAGAGGTAAAAAAAAGAGCAGAAAATAAGAGATATGGTTCTATACGTACAGCTAGAACAGCAACCTTGGAGATGCTTGGTCCAGCACTAGATAATCCTGAAGCAGCACCTCCTAAAGTATCTGAGCTTCTTAATTGGGCAAGGGTACATCATCCAATCTATGAGCGGGCTTCTTTAACAGATTATGATGAAGCTATGAGAAGAGTAGTATCAGTTCAGGATTTAAGAAGGCGCTTTACAAACTCTGTTTAAACTTCTAATATAAAACTACGACCTATTATGAATCGGAATGCCATAGTAGCTATTGTTTTGTTTATATTAGTTGGCGGAGTTGGATATTATCTTTTTCAATACAATCAACCTAAAAATACTGTTCCCCAAGCTTTTCAAGAAACTCAAGTTACAATAAGTAATACTAAAGAGTTTGCTGTGACAGGAACTAATTTTGCCTTTGATCCAAAAGATATGAGTGTTAAAAAAGGTGATAGGGTTAAAATAATTTTTAAAAATAATGAAGGCTCACATGATTTTGTAATTAAAGAGTTCAATGCTTCTACAGCAGTGATTAGGACAGGAGAAACAACTACTGTTGAATTTATAGCTGATAAAGCAGGCACTTTTGAATTCTTCTGTTCTGTTGGAGACCACCGACAGCTTGGTATGGTCGGCAAACTGGTAGTAGAATAGCTTCTGCGATATAATCTCCAGTTATGAACAATTTCTGGAAGGATTTACCAAAACCAATAATGATTCTGGCACCGATGGACGATGTAACAGATATTGTTTTCCGGGAGGTTATAGCCGAAACTGCAAGACCCGACGTCTTTTTTACTGAGTTTACCAACGTTGATGGCTTGCAATCAGTAGGTCGGGAAAAGCTTTTGCCAAGACTTAAATATACAGAGTCAGAACGTCCGATAGTCGCTCAAATTTGGGGACTTCAGCCTAAAAACTATTTTGAAGTAGCTAAACAGTTAAAGGAGATGGGATTTGATGGAATAGATATTAATATGGGGTGCCCGCAAAGAAACGTAATCCGCAGCGGCAGCTGCTCTGCTTTGATTAAAAATAGAAATCTTGCTAAAGAGATTATTCAAGCTACCAAAGAAGGGGCAGGGTCCGCCAGCCGGCGGATTCCAGTAAGTGTCAAAACCCGCTTAGGTTATAATAGCTTTATAACAGAAGATTGGATTGGGTTTTTGTTGGAGCAGGGTTTGGATGCCATTACTGTGCATGGCCGGATTGCCACACAAATGTCCAAATACCCGGCAAACTGGGAAGAGATCGGAAAAGCTGCAGCGCTTCGGGATGAGATGGGGGTAGATACTAAAATTTTTGGAAACGGAGATGTTTTAAGTATGGATGAGGCTAATCAAAAGGTGAAGGAATACGGCGTGGATGGAGTAATGATTGGCCGGGGAATTTTTCATAATCCTTGGGTCTTTGAAAAACAACAGAGGGAGCATACTAAAGAAGAGAAACTGGATATTTTGCTAAAACATGTTGATTTATTTGACAAAACCTGGGGAAACATAAAAAAGTTTGATACTTTGAAAAAATATTTTAAAATTTATGTAAATAACTTTGATGGTGCTGCAGAATTAAGAGCTAAGTTGATGGAAACTAAAAGGGTAGATGAAGTAAAAGAAATTATTAAAAATTTATATATACTCAGATGAAAATTCAGATTATTATTGGCTCAACTAGAGATAATAGGCGGGGGGATAAGGTTGGTAAATGGGTTTTTGAGCAGGCGGAAAAAAGAGAGGGGTGGGAGGTTGAGTTGCTTGATTTAAAAGAATGGGATTTGCCAATGTATAACGAGCCTCATCCGCCAAAAGCCGAGGAATGGAAAGCAAAAATTGCTGAAGCTGATGGATATATTATTGTCACTCCTGAATATAACCACGGCTATCCTGCTTCTTTAAAAAACGCCCTAGATTATCCATATGATGAATGGGCCAGAAAAGCTATTGGGCTTGTAGGGTATGCCCGAGGTGGATTTGGAGGGGCAAGATCTGTTGAACAACTAAAACCCGTGGGGATAGAGCTTCAAATGGCTGTAGTACCAACCTCATTTTATGTCTCCAGAGTGGGAGATGCTTATGATGAATCAGGAAACATTAAAGATCCGAAGCAACTGACAAACTTGAATGAGTTTTTTGATGACTTAGACTGGTGGACCAAAGCTCTAAAAAATGCCAGAGAAAAAACTTAAACTTTCATTATCCTTACCATTTTTTGACTCGGTTTAATTTTTCAATCTTTAAGATAAATAAGTAATTTGAAGGAGGTGAGAATATGCCAATAATCCGCTGGAGACCAAGAAGCTTATTTGATGAAGATTGGAGTATCCCTACAATTCCCGGGCTTTCCAGGCTTATAGGACAAGGATTAAACCTCTATGAAACAGAAGATGAATTTATTGCTGAAGCCGCAATGCCGGGTATCCCCGAAGAAAATATTGATGTCTCGGTTGAAGAAGGAGTTGTCAGAATTTCCGGCAGCAGCCAGGTTGCTAAAGAGGATAAGGGTATGAGGAGCTATTTTATGAACGCCATCAGCTCATCTTATGATTATTCTTTTCAGCTTCCCTCAGGACTTGAAGATGGAGAGCCAAAAGCGGAACTGCGTAGGGGGATTTTGACCTTAAGATTTAAAAAGACCCGCAAAGAAGCGCCTAAAAAAGTAAAAGTTGTAAGCAAAGACGAAGAGAAAGGAGAGGGTGATGACTAATGCTTTTTGACAACAGACAGCAAGCAGGTAAGGCGCTTGCAAGGAGGCTTAAGGAATATAATCGTAAAAATACCGTAGTGTTAAGCTTGCCTAGAGGGGGTGTACCAGTAGGTTTTGAAATAGCCAAAGTTTTGGGTGCGCCTCTTGATGTATTGGTGGCAAGAAAGGTTTCTCCGCCGGGAAATCCGGAGTTTGGGATAGCTGCTGTTTCTGAGAGCGGGGTCAGGGTGATTGATGAAAACACTGTCGATTTTTTGGGCATTTCTCCTGAAGAATTGGAGGAGCTAATTTATGCGGAGTTTGCCCAGGTTCGTTTGCGAATTCAAAAATACCGGGCAGGTAAAAACTTACCAAAGCTTCGGGGTAAGACCGTAGTTTTAGTTGATGACGGGTTGGCAACAGGTGTTACAGCCGGAGCAGCGATTGCATCAGTGAAATTACTCAGTCCTAAAAAAATTATCTTTGCTGTACCAGTATGTAGTGCTGATACCGCAGGAAACTTAAAAGGCGAAGTCGACGAACTTTTATGCTTACACGCTCCAATAGATTTTATTGCTGTCGGCAGATGGTATTTAGATTTTAAGCAAACTTCTGACCATGAAGTGATAGATCTTCTAAATAATTCTAAGAGGTTGGTAAGGGTGGAAAAAGTAGAAGAATCCCCACACTATCCTCGGGCTGTTTAGCTAAAAAGTTATCTGATTGTTGGTGTCGGTATTGGACTGATAGTAAGCGCTGGAGCTTGTAAGGTTGCTATCATTGTTTCAACTTGTTGAACATAACTAGTAGGCGTCACGGCTCTTGCAGGGGTAGACGAGAACCTGTGAGTTATTCGCAGTATGGGACTTGTCAAGGTACACCACTGCATTTCTGTAAACCGAGGTTTGTTAAACGTATTTTTAATGGCTGTGACATTTCCAATTAAGACCCTCTCTCCACTACACTGTGCTAAATCATTTTCAACGGTCACTGTAATTGGTTTTTGGGCCACATCACATACTACACCTGTTTGGTCAACGTTATTTAAAGGATCAAATTCAAAATTTCTAGAATTACTACACGTAAGTATTCCCCAACCAGTAGGGTAAGATAAAGTAAAACCTGGACCACTATAAAGTTGATTGCCTGGAGTAGTTGGTAGTAGTGTCGGACTAGATCCAGGTAGCGGAGAGGCTATAAATGTGGTTGCTGTAGGTCTAGGGGAAACAATTGTAACTCTATTTCTCTGGAAAAACCTAGGGATGAAGATAAAAAGGGTTCCTATCAAAGCAAGGATAACGATCACTACGATAATTCCGATGATAACCTGCCGCATCTCCACCTTTGGACATTATCATACAAGTTCAAGGATAGTTACAAGACTAGATTAAAATCGTGTAATATTTACTCGATAGGTTCGTAGTAGGCGCCTTTAGTTGTACCCCTTTTTCTTATTAAACCATCATCTGCTAATTTTTTAAGATCATATCTAAGTGTTCTTCCACTCACCATTAAAAATCTCCTACGCAGTATGTCAAAATTTACCAGCCTATGATCTCTGATAATGTTTACTATCTCGGCTCTTCTTGGTAAGAGCAAATCGACTACATCCATTTGTTTTTTACTTAACACTTCATCTTTTGCAAATAGTGCTGTTTTGGCTATCGCCTCAAGCATAAATTCTAAATAATCACTTACTTCTTTTTCTGGCGCTTCCAGAGCTTGATAATATTCACTTCTGTGGTCATCTAAGTATTCTTCTAAAGGTAGCAGCCCCTTCATCCCATAGCCGTTTTTTGCAAGTACTGCTTGGGTTAGCAGTCTACCAACCCGTCCATTGCCGTCTAAAAAAGGGTGTATTTTTTCAAAGATATAGTGAACCAAACAGGCACGAATTGGAATAAAATTTTCCCTGGAGCTATTTAAAAAGGTAATTAACTTATTCATTAAAGAGCTAAGGCTTGAAGGCCGGGGAGGGAGATAAATAGCTATCCCGGAGCTGTTGTAGATAGCACTAACCTGTGTCCTAAAAGAGCCGAGGTCCTCACCGGAAATTAGTTTTTCCATTGTCAACTTATGAAGGTGCAAAATGTCTTTTAAGCTCAAATCCCGGCTTATCCCCCGCTGATAGATCAAGTTTATTGCTTTTAAAATATTAAAAACTTCAACTTTCTTTTGGTCTTTCGATGAAGCTCTGGGCAGATCTTCTAAAGTTAAAGTATTACCTTCTATTCGGGCAGAAAAAAGAGAACTTTTTAAGGATGATTTACGGCGGATATTCATCTCGACCTCTTTTGGTATTGGCACGGAATCAATCACTGCTTTACAGGATTCAATAATTTGTAAGTACTCTGCGATCTTGGGAGTCAGAATATACTTGGGCGGAATGAGCATAAACATATTTTGCCATATATTGCCAAATATTTCCAGATGTTGCCTAATATTTCCGAAAATTATTATTTAAAAGCATACCTAAGCTTTAAATATTTCTTACTATATGCCTTTAAGATCTGTTGTATATTTGGAGGTGAGATTATATGGCGAAGGATAAAAAACAAGATAAAGGAAAAGGCGAGAAATACGCCCAAGATGTGAGAAAGCAGGGTGGGAAGGCTTGGGAAGAAACAAAGAAAACTTGGGAGAAAACAAAAAAGAAAACTAAAAAGGCTCTAGGACTGGATTAATTATACATTTTTGGTAACTTTTGCTGTTAGGCTCATTACAAGATAATATGATTGGTCAAGCAGGTTAACCAGTGTAATTCCTGAGGTTGGAAGCCATTCAACACTGGGGGTTGGGAAAATCAGTTCCAGTGATATACTTTCCCGATGAGTAAGAATAGGCGTCCACCCCAAGGGTGGACTCCTGAAATTTAGCTTTCAACCTTCGACGCCTGCCTGCCGGCAGGCAGGTTGCAGGCTACTTAGTGCTATAATCAGATCAGATGAGGTTGCCTAATTCTGATAAGGTTACTATTCCACTATAATACAGCCATAGGAGGGTGCATACATGTTTAAAGAGCTAGAGACAGTAGTTTTAACCCATGATATTAAGGAGTACGGTCTAACAAAAGGAGACGTAGGTGCTATTGTATTCATTCATAAAGAGGGTAAAGCATTTGAAGTTGAGTTCGTAACAGCGGAGGGGAAAACTGTTGCTGTATTAACTCTTGTACCCAGTGACATTCGCTCTATGACAAGAAGCGAGATTCTCCATGTGCGCGGATATAATGCTATTTAAAAGCAGAGGCCGAAAAGCTAAATACATCCTAGGTTACAGCTCAATCAACCTCATGATATACTTCTCCGATTGAGTCATATCAATATGCGGTAAGGACGAAGAAAGAAGATTTTGGATCTTTCGCCTCTCTTACATTTGGCTTAATTGAATCTTAACTTACAGTATTACAGTAACAGGCACTATGGTAGATGGGTTATGTGATATCTGTAATAGAAGGCCGTCAACCCGGAAAGTGCGGATTGTGGAGAATGGTAAGTCACAAGTTTTAGGAGTTTGTGATATAGATTATTTCTCACAGTTTGATTCTTTTTTTTCTGAAGAGTTGCCGTTTAGCGGGACTAGCTCGTTAATTGGTCACGGAGTAGAGCGGCATAGGGAATCTATAGATATAAATCAGTATTTATCTGAACACTCTAAGCAGTTATTAGAACAAGCTGGCCAAAAAGCTTTTGAAAAAAACCGGGAGGAAGTGGATACAGAGCACCTGCTTTATGCCCTGTCAGACAGTGATGTGGTTGTTGAAATCTTAAACCAGGTAAGAATTGACCCCAAAGATATTAAAGATTTTATAGAAGAAAGTGCTCCTAGAGAAAAGAAAAAAGCTTTTGATACTGCCGAACTGACGGTTTCTCCCCGGGTTAAAAATGTAATTGAAAATGCGTTTTATACCTCCCGTGAATTAGGCCATGGTTATATCGGACCAGAGCATTTGTTAATTGGTTTGTCTGAAGAAGAAGGGTTTGCCGGAGACCTTTTACAAAAGTATGGGTTAACACCGCAATCTCTAAGGCAGCTTACAATTAAAGTTGTAGGCAAGGGAGCTAAAGAGGGCAGGGTAGAAAAAAAGAGTACTACGCCTCAACTCGATAAATATTCTAGGGATTTAACTCAGTTGGCTAGAAATGGAAAACTTGACCCTGTGATTGGCCGGTGCAATGAGATTGAAACAACTATTGAGATACTTTCCAGACGCACAAAAAACAATCCAGTTCTAATTGGTGAGCCAGGAGTGGGAAAGACAGCGATCGTTGAGGGGCTCTCGCAGCGAATTGTAAATGATGATGTGCCAGAAGTGCTTTCAAATAAAAGATTAGTGGAATTAAATATTAATTCGATTGTGGCAGGGAGCAAATACAGGGGTGAGTTTGAGGAAAGAATAAAAGCAGTTCTGGATGAGGTAATTGAGCACAAAAACGAGCTAATTCTTTTTGTCGATGAGCTGCATACAATCGTTGGTGCAGGAGGGGCAGGAGGAGAAGGTGGTTTGGATGTGTCCAATGTCATCAAGCCTCACTTAGCCAGGGGTGAGATGCATCTAATTGGTGCAACAACTTTAAATGAATATCAAAAATACATTGAAAAAGATGCAGCGCTGGAGCGTCGTTTTCAGCCGGTGTTTGTTTCTGAGCCAACTGTTGAACAAACGATTGAGATTTTGCAGGGATTACGGGATAAGTATGAGGGCCACCATAAAGTCAAAATTACAGATGAAGCAATTCTGGCGTCAACTGATTTAAGTGACAGATATGTTTCCAATAGATTTTTGCCAGATAAAGCAATCGATCTAATAGACCAGGCTGCATCAAGGGTAAAGATCCAGTCAACCACCCGCTCGCCTCAAATCCAGGGTTTAGAAAATGAAATTAATAGACTCAAAAGAGAGCAAGAGTGTGCTACTTCCCATAAAAACTTTGATAAAGCAAATAACTTAGAGGATCGAATTAAAAGATTGGAGGAGGAGAAAAGTGAGGCACAAGGTAAGTTAAAGAGAGAGCGAGGGGTCACTACCCCTCAAGTTCGAAAAGAGCATATCGCCCAAATTGTTTCTAAAATTACCGGAATTCCCGTTTCTGATTTAACCGAAGAAGAGCGGGAGAAATTGCTTAGGATGGAAGAGCGGTTACACCAGCGGGTAATTGGTCAAGATGAGGCGATTGATGCAGTTTCTGATGCCATCAGAAGGTCCCGGGCAGGCCTTTCGGAGGGGAGCAGGCCGATTGCCACTTTTTTATTTTTAGGTCCGACCGGTGTTGGTAAAACAGAGCTGGCTAAAGCTTTGACTTGGGTGATGTTTGGAGATGAAGATGCACTGGTTAGAATTGATATGTCAGAGTATATGGATAAATTCTCTGTTTCCCGTCTGATTGGTGCGCCTCCGGGATATGTGGGATATGAAGAAGGCGGGCAATTAACCGAATCAATCAGAAGAAGACCATACAGCGTAATTTTGCTGGATGAATTAGAGAAAGCTCACTCTGATGTTTATAGTATTTTGCTTCAGGTTTTGGATGAAGGAAGGTTAACTGATAGTAAGGGGCGGGTGGTTGATTTTACTAATACTGTTATTATTGCTACCAGTAATGTGGGTTCAGAGATAATTCAAAGAAATGTAACCTCATATGGACCTGAAAGAAAGGATTATGATCAATTAAGAAAGATGCTGCTGGCGATCTTGCGCAACCACTTCAAACCAGAATTTTTAAATAGAATTGACGAGGTTATTGTCTTTCATGCACTGACAGAGGAGCAGATTAAATCTATTACTAAATTGCAGTTGGAGCGGGTAAGAAGGATAGCAAGAGGTAGAGGATTAGAGCTTATGTTTGATGAGTCATTGATTAACCATATTGCCAAAGTGAGTTTTACTCCTGAGTTTGGTGCACGTGAGGTTAGACGCCGGATAATGAGTGAGGTTGAAACAGCTTTGGCAAAAGAGATGCTCAAAGGAACTTTCCATGAAGGGAATAGGGTTAAGGTTGGCTTTGATGAGGGAGAAAAAAAAGTAGTATTAAAGAGAGTCGAAGGAAAAATGCAAACCAGGTCAAAAATCTCCAACAAACTAAGCCATCGGTATATTTTGAAAACTATCTAATACGAATGATTTAGCGGAAGAGAAAAACATGCATTTCCTCTGTATGATCCTCACTCCCTGCAGGGGTGATAACTGTTTTCATCTGTGCTTCTGGTAAACTTAAAGCACAGATTTCTAGAACTTTTCTTCGATCATAGACAAAGAGCCCTGTTGTTTTTTGTCCAGGGTACTCTTCTAAAAGTAAATTAAAGGCAACTCCGATGTTAGAGACTTCCCACATCTTTTTTATCCAGGCTTTAAGTACTTCATAATTATTAGTATTAAGTTTGGTGGTTAGGGATCCAGAAGAGAATACAAAATTAAATTTTTTAAAATCTGTTTCTAAGAAGTCCCCGGTGATAAATTTTTCATTAGGGTATTTTTCTTCCGCTTCATAAACTGCAGGTTCAAAAATGTCTATTCCTAAATATTCGCTAACCCCCTTTTTTCTTAAAAACGGTGCAAAATCTCCTGTCCCGCAGCCAACATCAAGCACAGATTTGTCTTTCATCATCGTGTTACTAAATTCCGCAATCTTTGTTAGAAGCTCAAAATTTTCTTTTTTATCTTTTTGTCCCCATCCATCATCTAATTTAGCTTCTAAAAAAGCACTATAAACCTCCGCATTAATTATCTTATCTTCTAGAGAATATCTGACTTTTGCCTTTTTCATACTTTAATTTAATAGCAAGTTTACTAAATTTGTAAAAAATGTATGTATGGTAATGGTTAAAGATATCCCTTATGCTCCATCAACTGACGAGAGATTGAATGTGATGCTGGAATTGGCAGAAACTGCGCCAAATCAGACAATGGTGGATTTAGGATCCGGAGACGGAAAAGTGGTCATTGCTTTTGCCAAAAAAGGTATCCAGACAAGAGGCATAGAAATTGATCCGGTGTTGGTTGAAAAGTCTTTGGAAAATATAGCCCAAGAAAACTTAAACGGACTGGTTGTTATAGAAAATAAAAGCTTTTGGGATGTGGATTTGAGTGATGTTGATATTGTGACAATATATGGAATTACCTCAGTGATGCCCAGGCTTGAAAAAAAGCTTAGAAAAGAACTAAAGCCCGGGGCAAAAGTTGTAGCCAATTACTTCACTTTTCCCAACTGGAAGCCAGAGAAGGAAAAAGCAAACGTTTACTTATATATCCAGTAGATTCTTAGTATATAAACTTCCGTCCAAGCGATAACCACATCTTTGATTATTAAACTGGGCTATCCGCTTGAGTAAAAGCAGCAACAGATTCTGATATTTCTCTTTTTTGCGATGGGCCACTGGCCCAGAAGCAATCTCCTACCGTAGAAGATTGCTTCGCTACGCTCGCAATGACGGACCACTGGAAAGAACTGAATAATTACTGCGGGCTTTCTTGTCGAATACCCAAAAATACTGTATATTTGTTTAAGTAACAGGTTATGGGTAAAAATTTCCCTGATGAAGAGCATTTTTGTCTGTTAATTACAAACATTTCAGATGTCGTTTGTCTCTTTAATCCTGACGGTGATATTCGTTTTCTGTCTCCTTCAATAGAAAAAGCTATAGGTTATTTTCCCGAAGAACGGGTAGGCAAAAATATTTTTAGATCTCCAATAGTTCACCCGGATGATATGGGAGAGTTGAGGGGAATGCTGGAGCAATCAGTTGCAAATCCGGAGAAAATTATCAAAACAGAATTTCGCATAAAACACAAAAACGGCTCTTTCATAGCTGTTGAAGCTATAGCCCAAAATCTTTTAAATAATCCTAGGATTAATGGCATTGTTGCAGTTTACCGCAACATAACAGAGAGTAAAAAAATGGAAGCAAAGATAAAGGAGGAAAGAGATAGGGTTAGAAATTACATCGATGTTGCCGGAGTAATGCTGGTTGTTATTGGGTCTGACCTAAAAGTCCAGCTAATAAACAAAAAAGGTGCTGAAATTTTAGGTTATGAGGAAGAAGAAATTGTTGGCAAAAACTGGTTTAATAATTTTTTGCCTAAAACTACTGGGCAACAGGTAAAATATAAGTTTAAAAATCTACTAAAAGGCAATCTTGAACAGATGGAATATTATGAAAACCCGGTAGTAACAAGGGATGGCGAAGAAAGGCTCATAGCGTGGAACAACACTTTTTTGAAAGATGGAAACGGAAATATTATAGCCATTCTCAGCTCCGGTGAAGACATCACCGAAAGGCGGGAAATGGAATTTAGAAAAGACGACTTTATAGCTCTAGCTAGCCATGAACTGAAAACCCCTGTAACCAGCTTGAAGATGTTTGTTCAGGTGTTGGAAAAGAACATCAATCATTTAGATGCTAGCGCCACCTCTGGGATGTTATCTACAATGGACAAACAGATAGACAAACTTACTGAAATTGTTAATGGTTTGCTTGATGTATCCAGGGTTCAGCAGGGGAAGTTGGAGTATGAAAGAAAAGAACTTCCAATGGGTGAGTTGATTAAAGAAACTGTCCAGAGCGTTCAAAGGATCAACAAAACCCATAAGATACAAATTGACAGCCAGACAAATACAAAAGTAATGGTAGACAAATCAAGGATTGGACAGGTTTTGACAAATTTAATTAACAACGCCATCAAATATTCACCAAATGCTGACAAGATCATTGTCAGTTCAAAGAAGGTTTACGGCAATGTAATAGTTAGTGTACAGGATTTTGGTATAGGGATTCCAAAAAACCAACAGCTAAAAGTTTTTGACAGGTTTTATCAAGTTGATAACCCAAGGGCAAAGACATATCCTGGTTTGGGGCTTGGCTTGTATATTTCCAAAGAGATTATAACCAAACACGGAGGAGAACTTTGGCTTGAAAGCAAAGAGGGAAAAGGCTCGACATTTTATTTTAGTTTGCCAGTTTAAATGAAAAAAATATTAGTTATTGAAGATGATGAAGGTGTTTTGGAAGCCTTTAAAGTGATGTTGGAGTTTGAAGGGTATGATGTTGAAGTTTTGGTAAAAAACGGTCAGGATATTAAAGATAGAATTAAAACAAGCAAACCAGATTTATTAATCCTTGACATGCTTCTTTCCGGTTCAGACGGAAGAGATATTACTAAAGATTTAAGACAAGATAAAAAGACAAAAGATATTCCGATTATTATGGTTTCTGCTCATCCTGATACCGAAGATTCAGCACTAAAAGCAGGCGCCAGTGATTTTCTGGCTAAGCCTTTTGATATGCAGGAGTTGTTTAAAAAAATTGAAAAATACACATAAAATTTTAAAGGCGGATTTTTCTGGTGAGTAGAGAATAAACATCAATAGCCCCAACCTGCAGATCGGCCCGGAAAGGCCGGTACAGCCCGATTGTGTGGATTCCTTCGTGAAAGTGGCGGTCAGTCAGGGCAAGCATATTCATTTTTGCCCGGTAATGGGCAAAAAAACTGTCCGGTTCCTCGGCAGCTCTTAAGTGCTTTGTTGCGTCTTCATATTCTAAAACATCAGCGATGGTGACTATCGGGATAGTTAGGTTTGTGAGTTCTCCTTGAATGCTAAACATTAAATAAGCAGCATCTGCAAGTTCAACCACATATATAATGTTCCAAGCCGGAGGATATGATTTGGTAATGAAGTTGTTAGAAGCGGGTAAGAAGTTGTTAAATTTTGTGTCAGACAACATTAGAAATGTCACCCCTTAAGGTAGAATCTTGTTCTTGTGTTGTCTCCATGGATGATTAGGTGGTGGTTTCCAGTTTAAGGGATG